>Ga0315913_1001437_pt1 | contig 26256 bp, 15 predicted proteins | sample MpolsnodulesMG_FD_207736 | JGI IMG/M metagenome (GOLD analysis project Ga0315913, IMG submission 207736) | Medicago polymorpha root nodule microbial communities from Los Angeles, California, United States - small nodules | ecosystem: Host-associated > Plants > Roots > Nodule | place: USA...
CTCCCTTTCTAAGGTCAGCTTGAGTGGTGTTCTGAAATTAGTTATTTTCTCTAAGAATTGATTATTTCCCAATTCCATCATTATAATGGAGCAAAGACAATACAGAGTCGATCAATCTATAAGAATAGTTCTTCTTAAAGAACTAAATTTTTACCGTTAAAATAAATTCTTTAGTTGCACCAACGGTATTTGATTTTTTTTTGTAGTGTTACAATGTAACGAGGAAAAAGGAAAAGAAAAAAGAGGGAGAAAAAAATTAAGTTTCAAGCTTATCTCTCAGGATGAGAGATTCCATGCCAGACAGAGGACAGTTCCAGTGAGCAGAGCACCTTGCATGTGATTCTTGCATGTAATAAGTATTTGATTTGATACACTAGTTTGATCTAGCTGGAACATTTGTTTTTGCTAAACTTTAGTTACCTAATTTTAAATTTAGAAAGGTCTTTTCCTCTAATCATATTACCTCCATTTTATTTTATTTTATATACTCTCGATAACAAAATATAAGAAAAACAGATTGAGAAAGTTTTGTTTTTTGGCTAAATATTGAACCAAATATACATTTGACTTTTTTAATTTCTTTTACTTATTTTGAAGGTAGTTATATCATATTGACGAGCCGAAAGATAAAGTGTCCTTCTCTCCTATTTTTTTCTTTCTTTTTTTCTGCAGAGGAAGTGGTGTGCTCGTTTGTCCAGTTTTTATTCGTATAACAAATGGTAAATACAACTAAAACTCACATACAATTATGAGGTACTTGAGTTTGAACCTAAATAAAGATGTCCAATGCAACAATTTCAGCATTGTCAGATGAACTAAGATTATCCACTTGTTTTATTGTGATTGTGTGTGTGACAGTGTGTGTATAATTAGATACGAATTTTAATATAAACCACAATTAAATACATTTGGCAAATGAGTTTTATTTTAGTGTCCAATATTGCGTAAGAAAAAAATTTAGTGTGTAATATTGTTTCTATTATATTCGAAGTATTCCTATTTCAATGTGATTAAACTAGTAAATGAATTTAGTTATAAAATAAAATCCAAAATGCAATAGTTTAAATGAAGGGTATAGTTTTTTTTTTTTTTTTTTATAGGGAAAATGAAGGGTGCGGTAGTTGAAATAAAAATAGGCTTCACAAAATAAAAGTGTATCACTTTTATTAGTAGTATAGATATATATGAGTAATTATTATTTTATTGTTGTATTCCCTCCGATCACATTTAGAAGTAAAAAATAACTTTTTAAATTTATTGAATTACTATTGTACTTGATTTACATATATAGATCAGATACATTAATTATTTAATGAATTTTAAAAAGTTTCTTTTTGCATATAAATATGACTGTAGAGAGTAATATTCTTAATTTATATTAATGTTATTTTAGGAATATTGATGTGTTTTTTGAGCAATATGTTTTTTCATTTTCTATTCTTAAGAAATTAAATATTTTTTTAAAAAAAAACAAAATCTACAATCTTACTAAAAATTACTCCCTCCGTCCTAAAATGTAAGGAAAAAAACTCAATTTCTTTGTCCCAAAATATAAGAAAAAAGACAAACTTTTATTATATTTAATCTTGTTTTTTTTTATATTAATTTTTTTCAAGAAAAACTTTTGCTTATTCTCAAGAAATTAAATGCAAATTACATTAAATTTTTTCTCTTTTCCATTTTCTCCATAATCAATGACCAATGAATATTATTTTAACATCTTCCCATGAAACTTATTCCAAAGAAAACATAAAAAACTATACTTCAAATTCTTATGTTTTTGTTTTCTTATAAGTGTGATTTGAATTTTTTTACTTATAATTTTAGACAGAGTAAGTATTTTATTAGAGTAACTTACTTTCCTTTTTTTGTTGTGAAAAGTACTCCTTCTGTCCCATAATAAGTGAGTCTTTGTAAAAAAAATATTGTCTTAAAATAACTGACTCATTTCACTTTTCAATGCAATATTAATTGTATTTTTTCAATTATAACTTTAATTAATACTAATTTCATCACTCCAAATTCACTTAAAACTATTTTTTCTGTCTCCTTCACTAATATATTTTTCTTAATAAGTGGCAAGGGAATGAAAAACTCAGTTAAATTGGACAGAGGGAGTACTGATTTTCCTTTATTCTAAGCAAACATTGATTGAAACTTTTATCATGAAAAGTAGCATGCTAGCACATTATTTAGACACATTACAAAGTAGCTTGCGTTCAAAGTAGACTTTTCGCTATTAATTTTTCTTTTATCTACCGAATGTCCCATTATGTGAGTTTAGGGCCAAATGGCCCTCCTAAATGTCACATAATTCAAATTAAACCATTATTATTTGATGCTTAGCAGTGGCTTCCTAAGTAAGATTACCCCACTTATCAAGAAAAAGAGGCAATAAATCTCGCAATTATCTGGCTAATAATTCTGTTGATTATGCTTTCTATGATATGGCACCATATCATATATGCAAAAGAATGAGTTCCTAATCTTTTGGCCCTAGTGGTGGGAATCTAGTCCAACTGAATACAGTACTGCCTTACTTCTTTCTTAAAAGATGTGTTATTGTGCTCATCTAGGCCACACGGTCACATAACAATTATTCATGTCTTTTGAAAACTAGCAGTAGTGCTATTCTTTTTAGGGCATTTGTTAAGGAAGTTGTTAATAATTAAAAAAGAAAAATAATTGATAAAATTTATATAAAAGAGTATTCTTGGTATTGTGTCTATGAATAACTTTCTCTCTCTTGTTGGTATATCTGTTTTTTAAGCAATGCAAACTGTTTTGATTTTCAAGGAAGTTTTAACTAGTCACAAACATTTAGATATTAATTAGGCACACATGCATCTGGCTAGAAAATGAAAAAAAGAATGAGTCTGGTTAACCGGTATCTTTGGGGCATTGGTTACGAAATTCATGAATACAATTTTTGTCTTGAAAAGATAATGTGTTACTTTTGACTAAATAATGATTACATTACTTTTTTATGCAAATTTGTTTGTTTTGAATGTTTAACCAATGCTCGCAGAACACTGTTTAATTTTCCCCAAAAAAGAATTAAGTAATATTAGTGTGTTAGTTTCTTCATCCAAAAGCTTTAACGCACATCAATATAGAAGCTATAATGTGTAGCTTCATCCTAATTTCATGTCTACGAATTTCTACTGTGGTTCCAAACACTATATATTTTTAAAATAAATAATGTGTATTTTGATGTGCATGTGTCTAAATACTTGTGACTACTAAGTATTTTCTTGATTTGCTTAAAAAAATGGAATTGTATTTCTTTTCTTCTCCTTTCTTTCTTAATATAAAACAAAACAAAACATTGATGTAATTGTCCCTTAATGAATTTTTCCTAAGGGTTGCATACGTTTGCATTGTTATTATTCATAATTCTTTTTTGCATTGTTATTATTCATAATTTTTTTGAAGAAGTTAAATTAGTCTACCTAAATTGGTATAAGAAAATCAAACTTGACAATCCTAAACTAATACTACCAAATCAACTCAAACAGATTTTATTCATAAATTTTTATGAAGAGATTCACTCTTATATGTACTCACTCCCTGAGATATTTTGAAACCAAAGAAAAAGCCAAAGAAAAAAACAAGGTATTCGTGTCCTATGTACTTTACTTGATAGGAAGTGAGCTCTTGCCATATTGGGTGCCACTTTCACAAGTTTTTTGGTTTTTTTTTGGGAACACCACTTTTATAACTGGTTCACTATGGATATAAAATCATCAGAAATTGACTTCCGTAAAAAAAAACAAAAAATCATCAGAAATTGACAATATTATTTAAGAATAAAAACTCGTGACAAACTCATGACATTTCTAATATCTAAGACTAAGTCATCAAATTAATTAATATTGATTCAATATTAGCTGTATATTTATTTTCCGTTATTTTGACCAAACATTCAAACTAGTATCAATTAAATCATTAATTCAAATGTAAAACGGGAAGAACTATTAAAATCAACTATCAAGACATGATATTTGTCGTCGTTGCAATTTTAAACATTTTTAATACTATCTTTCTAAAAAAACATTTTTAATACTAGTTAATGGTGGACTATTTATGAAGACATCCCATATTAAACTTTCTCCTTAATAGAATTGGTACTTGTTTAAATTTTATCATGAAAAGTCTCTTAAATTATTATTTTGGATAAATAAAAGAGAACAAAAACTTCCATCGTCGTCAGAAATCTATGAGACGCACAATGCGTGAACTTTCCTCCCAACCAATTTTTCTCCACAAGAGGAGTACTTTATCAAGATAAAAGCTATGTTGATTAAAAAAAAACATAACAATAGCATGACACTAGTTAGTTTTTTTTATATCACTTTGCTAGAAAATAGTTGAGCAAGGGTAGTTTTTTTATACAAACACATGAGTGATTCAACATAAAACAATATTGAATCATAATAAATGATAAATCAAACAATTAATATATATGAGGATGGCTCCATCGCCCTTAAGATGTCACACCATATTCAAATTTCCTCTTTATTACGAATCTTCTTAAGTTATTGTTATTATTTTTTAATTCGACTTGATTAAGTAAATCTACTTGCAAACAATGGAAAAAAAAAGTTTAACAGAAGAAAAAAAAAATCTATTTTCAATTGCAAAATATGTAACTATGTACATCAGAGAGAGATATGAAGTTTGGCGGAGAAGAGAGAGCGGATGCAACATAATATTTGGTGTGCTAATGAATTATTTTTTTAAGCAAAAAGAAAAGAAAATAAATAGAAAGAAAAAGAGTACAAAGACTGGGGGGACATAGGACCTGACCCAGGAATACCCAAACGGGAATACATAGTGCTAAAACAGCCTAAGTGGAACTACTCTAATCTATCCTAACAAAAGTTCACTAATCACAGGCGCAACCCAGCGAACCCGCGTATGGACGCGAAACCAAGTTACAAAAAAGAATGAAAAGAGAACATCTGCATAGAGCGGCTAAAGTGAGATTATGGCGAATGGATCGACCGCCAACACGGTAACAAAATCCAAGTGCCAACAGCTCCCTGAACAACAATAAGCATAAAAAGCTCTTTCGAGCAAACAACGTGAAAGAACTAAGATCGAGGGATGAGTCTAATATGTCAGTAACCAGACCCTTTCGGGTTAATCGAGCCGGACCCTTTCGGGTTTTTTTTGTAACAAACCCTTTCAGGTTTAAGTAACCAAACCACAACAAAGCAAGGCCACGTCACATGTCTCCCAGTCTTTGAACAAACAAGAACACAATACAAACAATACAAATAGAACACACAATACAAATCAACCAAAACGAACATAAACACCAAAACAGCCCCAAAAACACCGGTGCGAAGGCGACCAATCAGAAGCCAAGAAATCTGCAGATCTCAACAGATCTGAAAGGAACCAGAGATCAAAGCCTTGAGCGGAGAAAGGATGACCGGAACCAAGAAGGACGACACGATGAGAACCACTACCGACCCTGCAAAGAACCCCACCAACTCACCACCCAAAAATCCACCGACCAACACCAAAAAGCATGAATCAGAAATAACTCCAGCCGCCGTAGAAAACAGAAACGACGCCACTGTCAAAACATCCCAACCCACCACACCACCATCTCGAAAACCGCATCTAAGCAGCAAGAGAAGACCACACACCGAGACCACGAAAGGATCAGGTAACAGAGTCACAGAATCTTGTGGAAGCGACACCGGAAAACGGGTCATCGGTGGGAAGGAGGAGACCAATCCGACGGGGAACCAAGGGTGGTGTGGAGGTAGGGGAGGCCTCGTCGCACCACCACCCACCAAGTCTACATCTTGAAGAAACGATTTGGAAGAGGGAGGAAGGATACGGCGATGATAAGGCTTAAGAGAGAAGTTAGAGAAAAAAGGTTTTCTTTAGAGAGAGAAGAAAAAGGCGTGCTAATGAATATGGAAACTGGATGAGAGACTTAGTTGAACCTTTATCTTAGAATCCATCAATCTTTTAAATAAATTTCATATATACAATATAAATTCATCTTTTTAAAAGTTTATTGAAATAAGTTTAAAAAGTATGTGTAACATGTTTGAATATTTAAAAATGACTTAAACATTTTTTTCTCTAAAATACTCTATTATTTCCTAGTTTCTATCAAAATAAATGTCAAATACCTTTCGTGTTCATTTAAGTTAGATGTGCTTAAAGAGTTAGTCATTGAAATTTTTATTTTATATTTTTTTGCAATACATTGGTCATTTAAATCATAAAATATATTCGAGTTTATGACTTATAATTTATAAGCTCGTATGATTAAAAAGACCTGTTTGGTAATTGTTATTTTTACACAAGCTTATAGCTTATTTTTATGAACTTATATCGGTTTATGATAAGCTAATTCAAGTATATAGCTTAAAGCTTACCACTTTTTATCTCAATTTTACCCCTATAATCTTAATTGAAAAAAGTAATGCACACTTTTTCATGTCCTTTCATATTTATAAGATACTTCAACCATTAATTTTATCAAACATTACAAATTCAATCAACTAGCTTTCAGTTATAAACTAACTTATAAATCATTCGTTATAAGTTAGCATAACGAACTATTCATTATTTTTTAGCAAACAAAACCTTAATCTTAATCTTAGATGCCTTCAACAATAAAGAGTGGCCTAAGAAAGTTCTCCAGAAAATGGAATCAAAGGCACACCCTCACATATGTTTTTATATATATTTTTATAACAAGAGGACCTAAGCCCAACAAAGAAAGAAACTACCACCTAACAATACGCGGAGTACAAATATTAGTTAAATTAGCTAAAAACAACATACTAATTTGAGCTGGACAGTGGTCATATAACATCAAAGTGAAACCTCCATCACAAGCTATATTTGCTAGTGTGTCAGCACAAGCATTAACTTCTATGTACGAATGACAAATTCGGACCTCCCAATTCATATCCAACAACCGTCGACTATGTTGCAATAAATTTTGGAGGAAGAGAGAATAGTGGCCACTACCCAAGAATCAACATGAATCTCCACTCTATTAAAACCACGAGCTCTAGCCAACTTCAAACCTTCAAACGCACCCCAAAACTCAGCTACATACGAATCACAACTCCATAATTCTTCTGAGAAACCACATACTCACTCCCCATCTTCACCCCGCAACACTCCTCCACAACCAGCTATATACCCCCCTTTAGACGTGTCATCGGTATTAAGACGGATCCATCCAATAGCCCCTCACATAAACTTGAATATCACAATAGCCTTGCCAAATGGAAACACACAATTATGACATTTTATTAAAAAAAAAAAGAAAATCACTGCATTTAAGGATGAATAGAGTCACGGTAAGCGACAAACTAGTAAAACAACAGCAGTTTTTGTTTGAGTTTTGACAACAAAAAAAAACAAGAACACACATATTTGAAGGCAAAATTAAATAAAATCTCCAGATGTAGACAAATTCTGTAGATGGCAAATTTCTATTTACAAATTTTGTCACACAAAAGATTTAACCACATTAGTTGATTTACGTCCAACACAATGATGAGAATGAGAATATGGACAAATTTGATCCATGACCCACATGGCACAGAATAAAGATAAAAAGCAGTTTTAATTAACCATGATGTTTTTTCTACTTAAAGGATGGATTGGATACTCCCCAAAATAAAGTTTGGAAAAGATTATTTCTGATTTGAAGGCTTTATTCCTTAATGGCAAACATCATTCAAATAAATAAACTCATCAGGGTCCCCTCTTGCTCCCAAAAGTAAACTATATAGTGTTCTTAAACCAACTAATCAATCACAAATAGTCATTCTCTCTTTTTCATACCAAAAAGTTTAGTTTAATCAATTTTTTAAAAACTAGACTGATTTCTTGATCTCGATTGTGTCACAATCTAATTGAACATGTATTATTGAACCAATCAAATTAAACATGTATTGAACCGGGTTAAACTAGTTGAACAGCAATTTGGTTAAACTGGATTTTACTTTTGAATCTTTTTAGTTTTGTCATATAATTCAACGGTAACTGAACCAAGTGAATCATAACTCAAATGTCTCTTCATTCAATTTTTTGTTTTAAATATTGAGCTGAATTGATTTTAAGCTTACAAAGTTGCTTAGAACATCTACAATAGAACAATAAGGGAAGGACCCATTATTAAAGTCTTTACAACTGTAGTTGAATTTAGACACACCTTATGTTATATAAAATATGAATTGGATCCTTGTTGGCAGAACAGTCATTATCTATCTTGTTTCACATGCACAGTACCATTTCCTTTTCTCTGTTCCCCATGCAATCCTCATACCACAAAACAAAATAAATATACATAAACTTATATTATACTGACACCATTACCTTTCCTTCTTCTCTCCAAGTTCCAATGGAGATTTTCAAATTCTTCTACTTCATTAATCTCCTTTCTACTTTCATCTTATCATCATCTTTAGCAATTGATCCTTATTCACAAGCACTCATCAGTCTAAAATCTGAGTTCATAGATGATAATAATAGCTTGCATGACTGGGCTGTGCCCTCTGGAGAGAACTTGACTGAAAATGGAAGGTCCTATGCATGTTCTTGGTCTGGCATCAAGTGTGACAATGACTCAATTGTAACTTCCATAGACCTTTCCATGAAGAAACTAGGTGGTGTACTATCAGGTAACCAATTCAGTGTGTTCACAAAGGTTATTGATTTCAACATAAGCTATAATTTCTTCTCTGGGAAACTTCCACCAGAAATTTTCAACTTCACAAGCTTGAAAAGCTTAGATATAAGCAGAAACAATTTTTCAGGTCAATTCCCAAAAGGAATTCCTAAACTAAAAAATTTGGTTGTACTTGATGCCTTTAGCAACAGCTTTTCGGGTCGATTACCTGCTGAATTTTCAGAATTGGAAAATCTTAAGATTCTCAACCTAGCTGGAAGTTACTTCAGAGGAACCATTCCATCTGAATATGGTTCTTTCAAAAGCCTAGAGTTTCTTCATCTAGCTGGGAATTCTCTATCTGGAAGTATACCACCAGAACTTGGTAACCTTGTAACAGTGACTCACATGGAGATTGGCTACAATTTTTATCAGGGTTTCATTCCACCTCAACTAGGTAACATGAGCCAGCTTCAGTATCTTGACATAGCAGGTGCTAATCTATCTGGTTCTATTCCAAAGGAACTTTCCAATCTCACAAATTTGCAATCAATTTTTCTATTCAGAAACCAGCTCACAGGATCAATACCAAGTGAGTTCAAAAAAATTAAACCTCTCACAGATTTAGATCTCTCTGATAATTTCCTTTCTGGGTCAATTCCTGAAAGCTTTTCAGAGCTGAAGAATCTAAAACTTCTTAGTCTCATGTACAATGACATGAGTGGAACTGTTCCAGAAAGCATTGCAGAACTACCATCCTTGGAAACTCTTCTCATCTGGAACAATCGCTTCTCTGGACCACTCCCAAGGAGTTTAGGCAAAAACTCGAAACTCAAATGGGTGGATGTCTCCACAAACAACTTCAATGGCAGCATACCGCCAGATATTTGTCTTAGTGGAGTACTATTTAAGCTTATCCTGTTTTCAAACAAATTCACAGGTAGTCTTTTTTCGATCTCGAATTGTTCTTCCCTTGTCCGTCTTCGTTTAGAAGATAATTCATTCTCAGGAGAGATTCCTTTAAAATTCCACCATCTTCCTGATATCACATATGTTGATTTGTCATGGAACAATTTTGTTGGTGGGATTCCCTTAGATATTTCTCAAGCTACTCAATTGGAGTATTTCAATGTCTCTTGTAATATGCAATTAGGAGGAAACATCCCTTCACAAATTTGGTCTTTGCCACAACTTCAAAATTTCTCTGCATCTTCTTGTGGACTTTTAGGCAATCTTCCTTCATTTGAGTCCTGCAAATCAATTTCAACAGTTGATCTTGGTAGAAACAACTTGTCTGGAACAATCCCAAAAAGTGTTTCGAAATGTCAAGCTCTTGTAACAATCGAATTATCTGACAATAATTTGACAGGTCAAATACCTGAGGAGCTTGCAAGTATCCCTATTCTTGAAATTGTAGATTTATCTAACAATAAGTTCAATGGCTTCATCCCTGAAAAGTTTGGCAGTTCATCAAGTTTACAACTTCTCAACGTGTCTTTCAACAATATCTCGGGCTCAATACCAAAAGGAAAGTCATTCAAATTAATGGATAGCAGTGCATTTGTTGGAAATTCAGAGCTATGTGGAGCACCATTAAGATCGTGTTTTAAGTCAGTAGGAATATTAGGCAGCAAAAACACTTGGAAGCTTACACATATTGTTTTACTTTCTGTAGGGTTGCTAATAATCCTTCTGGTATTGGGTTTTGGAATACTACATCTCAGAAAGGGATTTAAGAGTCAATGGAAAATAGTGTCATTTGTTGGACTTCCACAATTCACACCAAATGATGTCTTGACAAGCTTCAGTGTTGTTGCTATGGAACATACACAAGTTCCATCACCATCATCTGCAGTTACAAAAGCAGTTCTTCCTACAGGTATAACAGTTTTAGTCAAGAAGATTGAATGGGAAACAGGGAGCATTAAGTTGGTGTCAGAATTTATAACGAGGCTAGGAAATGCAAGGCACAAGAATTTAATCAGATTGTTGGGTTTTTGCCATAATCAGAAAATAGTTTACCTTTTGCATGATTACTTGCCAAATGGAAATTTGGCTGAGAAAATTGGAATGAAATGGGATTGGTCAGCTAAATTCAGAACAGTAGTTGGAATTGCAAGGGGACTTTGCTTCCTTCACCATGAATGTTACCCAGCTATACCACATGGAGACTTGAAGTCCACCAACATTGTATTTGATGAAAACATGGAACCCCATTTGGCTGAGTTTGGGTTCAAACATGTCATACAGTTGAGTAAAGGCTCATCTCCAACTACAATTAAGCAGGAAACAGGTAAGACAAAAGTTTGTGCAGTGTGCATAAGAATTAAGAGATATTTCATTGATTATTTTGTTCCCATTCTTAACTATACTATATGAAAATGAGTAAGATTATAAAGTGCATAAAAGGTACATGGCTTTATGCAAACCACTAATAAATCCTAGAAGTGCATATTCTCATGCCTTAGGGTGCGCTCTGAAAAACAGTTTATGTGATGTGTTTATTAAATAAGTACTTGTGATATAAGCACATAGGTATAAGCTACTTCTACAATCAAGAGGTAATGTAGTAACATTGTTTTTGTTGTACGCTATTTTAATAACCGACTGTGAACAGCTATAAGTTATTTTTGTACGTCTCTCAAATGTGTATGCAACCACATAAGTCTTAAGAAAGACTCAAATAACCTGTTCCAAAACCCACCCATGATCCTTACAAAGAACACTATCAACACTGATTTTAGATTTATTTTTAATGCAGAATACAATGAAGCAATTAAAGAGGAACTCAGGAATGATGTCTACAATTTTGGGAAGATGATTCTAGAAATTTTAACTGGCAAAAGGTTGACAAGTGAAGCAGCTAGCATTGACAACAAATCACGGGAGGTTCTACTAAGAGAAGTTTGCAATGGTAATGAAGTGGTTTCTGCTAGTACAATTCAAGAGATTAAACTGGTTCTTGAAGTTTCTATGATTTGCACTAAAAGCAGATCGTCCGATCGCCCATCCATGGAAGATGCTCTGAAGCTTTTATCAGGGTTAAAGCATTCAGAAGATGACAAAACTTCTAAATAAGGGAAATAAAAAAATTCCCATTTTCATCAAAGTGTTGAAAGCCATTAGAAACCTATAATTTGCCTGGCTAACAAGTTTGCAAATGTGTAATTACCTGAGTTTGTAGCTTGTATAATACATATTTCCATTGTTTCAGTGTGCCATATAACTATGTCTCAGTCTCCCTCCCTCAATCCACTCAGTAAAATACTTAAAATGGTATTAATTTAATTACAAAATATATATGATTCACTCACTGCTCCTACAATCAAATACAATAGTGGAGACTAATCATGCCCCTGCTCCTTCTAGACAGAAAAAGGCCAAATTAGCCTAAAAACTATATCTTACCGTCAATAGAATGTCTTACTATACAGAGGACTTGGGTTAAGGATAAAGTCATCCAGTTCATATGAAACATGACATGATCAGATATACGAACAACAAGATTGTAACCTGCGCGGTGCGCTTGAACAAATAGACTGTAATCCGCGTGGTGCGCCGGTGTTGAATTATTTTTGCAATGTATGTTAGATTTGTAACTAATAATTAACATTGTATGGGATGCCATGAATGATAAGCTTATTAATAAGAATGTCACTAAGGACAAAAAATAAACACCTTGTTTGTACTTATTTTTTGTTCACAATCATCTTCACATGCCCCTTTATAGATGCTAACCTGCACATTGCGTAGAAAAATTAAATATATTAGCATGAGATGAATTCGTGCATAAAATACTTGTATATCAAATAAAATTATTTAAAAATAAATAAATTGATATTATCATGAGATGAATTCGTGCATAAAATTTAAAGATACTATAATTTGTTGTACGTTAGGTTAGAGTGAAGATATGGAATAGTTGATAAATGTTTTTCAGCCATTATAAGAAATCTGTTGTAGAACTACACAATAGAATATACATGTAGTTTTTGCCTTAATATAGTCTCTAAGAACTCAAAAGCCATGAAAAACTGAAACTGAAAAGTGATTATTATTGATTGATTATGAAATCTGTTACAAAGGGAAGCTTATATAGAAGGTTAGAGTCTAACTAACTTCTAACCAACTAGATGTAAGCTAAATGAAATGTAAATGCAATCTGAAATACAAATGTAAATAAAACTGGTGCACTAAGTAATATCTTCAGTTGCTTCAGTATTTGCTTGCTTCTCTAATATCCCCTCGCAAGTTAGAGGCTGGTAGATGTCTACCATACCTAGCTTGTTGATGCATTCATAAAACTGACGAGGACCTGCTGCCTTAGTGAATACCTCTGCAGTCTGGTTATGGGAAGAAATGGGTAGTAATCTCATAACACCAGCTTGAAGCTTCTCACACACAAGATGGAAATCTATGTCTAGATGCTTGGTACGTTCATGAAACACAGGATTAGCTGAGATGTGAAGTGCACTTTGATTATCGCAATAGAGAACTGGTAAACGAGATGGTGCTTGGTGTAAGTCATGAAGAAGAAAACACATCCACTGTAATTCACGTGTTGCTGAAGCCAAAGCCCTATACTCAGCTTCTGCAGAAGAGCAAGAAACTGTGTTTTGCTTCTTTGATTTCCAGGAAACAAGAGATTGCCCAATGAAGAAGCAATATCCAGAGACGGATCTTCTGGTATCAACGCACCCTCCCCAATCAGCATCATTAAAACCAAAGAGCTGCAAATCAGATGATTGGGGGAAAAATAAACCACGACCAGGTGATCTCTTGAGATATCTGAGCACTCTAATTGCAGCTTGATGATGAGTAACTGGGAAAAGCCATAAACTGGCTAAGTTGCTGAGTGGCAAAGGCTATGTCCGGTCTGGTAGTAGTAAGATAAAGCAGTCTTCCTACTAGTCTTCTATAAGCTGCAAGATCAGGGTAAGCAGAACCTGCATCTTGATAAAAACGTGTCGAAGGGTCAAGTGGAGTACTAACAGGTTGCAGCCGGTAAGTTTAGCATCTTCCAAGAGTTCTAAGCAATACTTCCTCTGACACAGTGATATGCCCTTAGAAGAACGAGCCACCTCAAGACCAAGGAAGAATTTGAGTTGACCAAGGTTTTTAATTCTGAAAGCTTTGTGTAAAGCATCCTTGAGTTCATCAAAAACTGATAGAGAAGTTCCAGCAAGAATAGTATCATCCACATACACAAGAAGTGCAGTGAAAGAGGTAGAAGTGGACTTGGTGAAGGTAAAAAAAAAGTCCCCAAATTGTAGACACGGATCAATCATTAAAAAACAATTGCACTGCGTCATTTTGTTTAACTTGAATTACAACAACCTCCCTTTGGTGTATCAATATTTTTCAAGTAGTAGTATGGATGAACAACTACTATAACCAAGTAACAGAATTAACTTTGAACCTGGGTGAGCCTAGCGTTGACCAAGCCTTCAAAAACAGGCACCTTCAGCAGGGGCAGGTTTGGCTGGTACTTCAGGCACTTCTTTCAAATTGGTATGTCGTCCAAAAACTCTCAAAGTAAAAACTCTGCTGCTAATTAAGTCAGAGTTCAAACATTAACGCCTGATCTAATAGCAAAACCATAATCAATTTTCAAGTATAAGCGTAATGGACCAGCAGAAAAATAATTTCTAGGAAATCAATCAAATGCATTAGTAGTTGGATTATACTCAATTTTGGTAAAGTTGTCTCCATCCAGAATACAACACGGTCTCATTTTTCTGACACTTCCTTTTATTGCTACAAACCATTCGGTAACAAAAGAAAAAATTGACTAAATAAATATGGTGGATTCTAAGGCGAGGGCTCAATTAAATCCCTCACCAGTGAAGGACAAAAAAGATACCATTAGATTTAACCAATGGTGCAGATTTGTTAGAAATAAAAATGAGAATACCTACACATTTTAACATACCATCTTGTCTCTCTCTCCCTCTCTCTACCGGTGTGATTTTGTCTGCTCTAATGGTTCTTCAATGGTTAAACGACACACCTTCTAGATTTTCATTGGTTAAAATCTGCTTTTACTAAATCAGAAAAACGAAAATGTGAAGAAAAAGAATCAAGGTGAATAGTTATGGCCGTTCAAAAAAAAAAGGTGAACATTTATGTTAACCACATCGTCAAAGGAAACACATTTTTGGGGAGTGATGAAGAGATCATAGATATGGACCTTTGTGTTCGAGTAGATCGATAATAAAAAAAAAAATCTCAACTATTAATGTTTCAATTATTTTTTCAATTAATGCAAGAGCCATATGCACTTTAAGTGCAAAATTCTTGAAGGACAAAATCACACGAATAGGTAGAGGACAAAAACAATATGAAAATGTTGAAAGCATGGGAATCATTACTGAAGACCTTGCTTGCAAGCAAGTCTCTTTACAGTTGCAGTTGAGACTTGGATGAGGCCAGGAAACTTCTTGAAGTTGCAGCAAAGCTTTGCAGTTGAAAACATTCAGGGTTGGTGGTTATGGAAAATAAGGGCGATAGGACAGTTATTTGGGGAAATGTGTAGATGCTACTTCCTCCGTCTCTAAATAATAGTCGTTTAAGGTTTGTGCACGGTTATTAAGGAAATGATTAATTGTGTTGATTTTGATAGTAAAATTAGTATCATTTACTAAAATACCCTTATTAATTGTAGTTAATGAAGTAGTTAAGTTGGATGAAATTCAATAAATAAGAGTATAATAAAGGAAAAAAATAATAAATGCTGCATTGGTATTCTAAAGTGACAATTATTTTGAGAAAAAGAAAAAATGGTAAAGATATAGTTATTGTGAGACGGAGGGAGTATCATTTTTATTTTCAACAAATCTCAACCATTAGTTAAATCAACAGTATTTTTTTTGTGCTTCACTGGTGAGGGACTTAATTGAGCCCTCACCCTAGAAGCCACCAATAAATATTGTGTGAAATTGATTTGAAAGAAATACCTAAATGGTGATGGAAATGATATCACATGTTTGACAGGGTCCGCACTCCGAATTGAGTTCCTTCGTTTTGAATTTAACCGACAAACGATCTTCCTAACTACCTGCAAGCAATAAACCACTGGACTGAGTTAGTAGACGCAAACCAGAGGTAGCATTAACAGGCATTTTGGTGACGGCAGCCTAAACCTTGGTGTTGGTGTAATGAATAGAAAAATGTAAACCAAAAGTTTACTGGATAAAAGTCTTCCATAACGGAATTAATTCGAAATACATAGTTTTGAAATTGAAATAGAACTTAATTACAATTTGACATCCTTTTAATAAAACATAGAAGGTTTAAAATACAACTGAGGAATCCTAATTCTAGACATTGTGATCCGGCTCCGATGGACTCTAGTACAGCTTATACCTGAAAAGGAAACAACTGAATGGGGGTGTTCTAACTTGACAAGTAATCAAATGCCCATACATCCAATTTACCCATCACTAATTTATGGCCCTAGATTTAATTCTTTTTATATTACTCATAAATCACTTGTTAATTAAGGATAATCCTCTAATAAGTGAACCAGTCACAGCCAAACAACTTCACTCTTCAGTTCACCCCAGCATGATAATTATTATTCTTATTAAAGAAATTACTCTATTACTCTAAAACTTTAATTTTGAAGGAGACACTACCAAGACTGGTAGATCGTCCGAGCTTGAAAGGTGTTGAAATATATAATATTTCCTTTTATTGTTATTCTATTTTAATAGTTGTTTATTTTTCCTTATGTCACTCCTTAGATTAAGGAGATGATTAGCTGTATTCTCTCCTATAAAAGGAGCACCATTTTCATTGAAATAAACAACTCTAAAGTTAGAGAGTAATTTCTACATGGTATCAGAGCCTATCCAAGATCTACCATTGTCGGGATTCCGCATTGCCACGCTTCATGCCCATTGGCTCTAAGCGTGAGGGGGTTTGTTGAAAATCCCGCCCCGAATGTGAGGGGGTGGGTTGGTGATTCCACCTCAGGTGTGTTGGAAATCCCGCCCCGAACGTGAGGGGGTGGGTTGGTAATTCCACCTTAATTGTGATCTGCCCTAGTTGCCTTATGTTGGCTTGTCTTTGAGGGGGTGGATTTAGTCCGATTTAGTCCCACATCGGTTAGATAGGAAGCTTGATCAGAGTTTATAAAAAGGAGGCACTCCTAACCTTACAAGCCGGTTTTGTAATGATGAGTTAGGCCCCAAATTTCAACACTTATATATTTAATGTGAATGTAACAATGAAGTAAACACAGAAGTATAATTCTATACGGATCATACACAGTAACATCCATCTAAAGTGATACACTCAATTTGGATTTGGTGGAACAATGAAGCATGCATTAATTAAACTTGTAAGAAAATAAAACAATCATACTTCATGATTTTTTCCCATTCATAATCTGAGACCAAATGCATGAGGGAGGGAAACTCACCTTTAATTCTAAGTTGAAGATGATGGTTCAAGCTTGCTATTTGATTTTTCCTTGCTCCCAATGTTTCTATCTTCTTATTCTTCTCCAATCTTCAATCTTTAGGTTTAGAAGCTAACAATCCTAATTCTTCAATTGCATGAATGATTCTAGGATGGTGAGAATGGAGAGATGGCCGAGACAGAGATTGGGGAAGAAGGAGACGTTGTTGAAAATCTGATTTTCAACCTCAATCCACATATATGTATATGAGTTTTCATATTACTAACATACCCCTACTAAAATATGGTATTCCATAATAACCCTTACTTATGGAGTGAAAAATTCGTTTTCGACAAAAGACTATACTTTTTCGCATGTAAAGGGGCTTCTGAGCAAAACGCGGGACTTTCAAAATGAGGGTTTTTAATTTCTATCAGAATTTCTCGAATACTCTATGTTTTGGGATATTACAGTTGGTTCCATCTTTATTGTTAACGCCCAACAAAGAATTGGAACTGTTGTGAAGCTTTTTTATTTGGACATGATAAAATAGAACCCTGTAGAGGGCTGACAATCACACATTTTTTTAATCCCTCCAAATGGGACATCGAAAAAGGAGAGAATTGTCTAGATCCCATTAGTAGGAATCCGAAGGATATACATACTGGACATGAATTGGATGGGTCAATATCTGTCAATTTTAATACTGGTTAATGGTCGGACATTGTGGTAAGTTACGATTTTGATACAGGCCGTTTTGACTACCTAACACTTTTTTTTTAAGTAAATGTAAAAAGATTTTATTAATATACGGCACACAAAGATTTTATTAATTTACAAGCATCGAGAGAAAGGTCTGCAAGCCACAGTTCCACAAATGCTACCACAACCTGATTCTAAACTTCAAACATAATTCAACACCTTAACCAACTTTAGCTAAGCATATGAACATAGTACAAATTAAGTAGGCTTCCCAATGCCACCAATATACCACATCTGAAGCAATAAAAAATCCCAATCCCACAAATTGCCAAAATCCAAGATTGAGATTAAAAACCAGAATCTGCTCTTACAATGATCCAACTTGGCTCCTTAACACCAAATCTAGATAAGTTTCACAAAATCAGACCGAACAGTGCAAGTTGAAATACAACCCTGCTAATTTCACCAATACGTCTATGCAACGAAGAGACTTGGCCTGAACCTACTCAGCGATGCCATCTTACCTCCACACACTCAGCTGAGATAAATTTTAAACAACATACCATATATTACCAGAGCACTTTGCAACCTATACTGCTGCAGACCTAACATTAACCACATATTTTCTGCTGAAACTAGTTACCACTGCTATGGTATGGAACAAAACCGAGACAAACCAAAGGGCCATGATCAAAGTTTCAATGTTTGCAGCTGAAACTAGTTACCACTGTTATGGTATGGAACACAGCCCAGACGAACCAAAACTGGATTAGAGGATATAAACTGAAACATATGCACACTCCAAAATCGCCAAAACCAGCTGAAGATTCAAACCACGATATCACTGAGACAAGCCAGTGGATTCAAACACCACTGCACAATGTTGTAATCATGTTATTTGATTTAATACGCAACCAGGGCCAAGAATAAAATTTCAGTGACTCCAGCATCTTTTCAATGCAAAGGACCCAACAACACTAACTTATGAATGTAATTCAGCGAATTATTGTGAGAGAGTAGATTGTTGAGCATGACAAAGTGGCAAGTAAGATTTTGTTCTCATGTGGCAAGAGTTGAGTAACTTGACCTAAAAAGTGGTGAGATGTCATTGATATGGTTTGGAGGCTGTTCTTTTTTTCTGCGAAAGGTTTTAATAAATAGATTTAAGGAATTATAAGTGATTGAACGTAACCATATATATCAACAGTGCCCGAGACCAATACAAGTGAGACATCAAACACGTCTTCAATGTAAAGTGTTTGTGTTACATGTATTTTTTATAATTCATAAGGACTTTATATGACACTGATATAATATTTACTTTTTGAATGGCAGAATACAATGAGGCAATGAAAGAGGAATTCTGCAATGATGTGTACAATTTTGGGAAGAAGACTCTGGAAATTTAAACTGGCGGAAGGTTGACAAGTGCAGCGGCTAAAATTCATAGCAATTAGCAAATCACGAGAGGTTCTTCTAAGAAAAGTTTGCAATGGTAATGAAGTGGCTTCTGCTAGCACAATGAAAGAGTTAAACTGGTTCTTGAGGTTACTATACTTTGCACTAAAAACAGATCATTCGATCACCCATCCATGGAAGATGCTCGGAAGCTTTTGTCAGGGAAGCGTTAGAATATGACAACTTCTAAATAAGGGAAATAAAAAATAAAATCCCTTTTGCATCAAAGTGTTGAAAGCCATTAGAAGCCTATAATTTGCCTGGCTAACAAGATTGCAAATGTGTAATTATCATAGACCACACACATAATTTATTCAATGAATCTAAAAAGTCAAAATTTGCTTATAAATGAGACCGGAGGGAGTAGATTTTATAAGTTAGTGTGCCATATAACTATGTCTCTCAGTCTCCCTCCCTCAATCCACTCGGTAAAATGTAACGAATATCGAGGCCTAACTCATCGTTACAAAACCAGCATGTACGGTGAGGATTGCCTCCTCTTTATAAACTCTTCTCAAGAATCCTATCTATCTGATGTGGGACTAAATCCCACCCGAGTGTTGGCCGCAACATAAAATAGTTAAAATGGTATTAATTTGCTTACGTAATATATATGATTCACTCACTGCCTTCTTCTCTGTTTCTTCTATCTCATAAGTAAATCTCCACAATTCTGGATATTATTAGATAACAAGATTGAGATAAACACATTACGCAGGCAAAATACTTTCATAACTTTTTTTTTCTTCTGTATTTTATTAGATTTGAAATCTAATAATTTCAGGACAGAATTAAATTTCTAAACATAACTTTTTGCAAATATTAAATTTCAGAATCAGGTTAGTCAAAGCTGAGCTATGGTTCAAGCCAAGTACTTTAGTGTTCTTCTGAGTAGTAGTTATTGTCTTTTACTAGTCTATTTTGAAATTTATATTTATTTTTGGAAACAAACAAATACAATAGTAGAGACTAATCATGCCCCTTCTCCTTGTAAACAGAAAAAAAATGCCAAATTAGCCTAAAAACTATATCTTACCATCTTTAGAATGTCTTACTATACAAAAGACTTGGGTTAAGGAGAAAGTCATCCGGTTCATATGAAACATGACATGATCAGACATAAGAACAACGTGCAACATATTTTTAACCCTACAATAACTTATAATGGTTGAATTTCATGTAGTAGGATGGTGTGGAATTTCAAAATAATCAAAATATAAATTTACACAAGTCTGTAACAATTTTGGAAAGAGTATTTTATCACACCAGTGAAACATGAAGAACTAAACTACAATAAAATGAAAGATTCAGAGCACTTACTTTTTCTCCTCAAAAGCTCAACTCAACAAATATGATAACTGATTTTGGTTAACAAAATCAAATATGGAGAGAATTGTCAATCACGCATTTTTTCATCCCTTCAATACGGGACATCGGAGAAGGAGAGAATTGTCTAGATCCCATTAGTAGGAATCTGAAGGATATACATACAGGACATGAATTGGGTGGGTTAAATCATTTGACAGTAAAGGATTTAAGGGATCGATTTTGGTTGTAATTTTAATACGGGTTAACGGTTGGACATTCAACGGATTGTTGTAAGTTACGATGTTGATACAGGTTCTGACTACCCAACACTAACTTATGAATGTAATTCAGGGAATTATCGCGAGTGAGTAGATTGTTGAGCTTGACAAAGTGACATGTTTTTATTCTCATGTGGCCAAAGTTGAGTGACTTGGCATAAAAAGTGGTGAGATGTCATTGATATTAGAGAACTAGACAATTTAATATGTAAAACTGGATAATAATGATAATTTGGTACAGGTATGATAGCAAATAAAATTTCTACCTGTCTGACCATAAGCAGAACAGAACAGGTAGCTTTGGTTCGTTCAAAAATTGTAGGAATAATTGGTTCATCTGTAGCTTTGGTATACCTGTTATTATAAACCAATCATGCCTTAGATGAATTAAACAAATCAAAATCACGATAACTTTCATAAGAATAATGTGTCATCTCTTAAGAGGGAGTATACTACATGATTAAGCCACTCTTAGTCGTGGATTCTAATTAATTTGAGCGTGTCAGTGGCCTGTGATTTTAATAGTTTGTGTATAATAAGTAGGAAAGTAAGTGTACATTGTGATAAAATGCATGAATGATGTTCATACCTGAGACAAAAGGATTGCATGCATATTAGAACAGAACAGAACAAAATGATCCATTACATGAGTTGGCGAGAGAGACTGGGGAGGAGAGGTTGTTCAAAATTTGAATGGATGATTTCTTTTTAGGTTAATACGGCTTTTGGTCCCAGGCGAATTCCGGTTTTAGTCCCCGTAAAAAAAAATAATTTAGATTATGTCTCTGTAATTTAGATTCTAGATTCGTTCAATTTTGATCCTTCATTTCACCATGTCAGCAGAATTTGCTTACATAGCACGTGAAATAAGGGACCAAAAGTGGAGGAATATGAAATTACAGGATCAAAAGTGGGAGGAATATGAAATCACAAGGATCAAAATTTATGCAGATTCTGTTGACATAGTTAAATAAGTGACCAAAAGTGGAGGAATCTAAAATTATAAAGACATAATCTAAATTTTTTATTTTACCGGGACTAAAATCGGAATTCGCTAATATTACATGGACCAAAAGCGGTATTAACCCTTTTTTTTATACGTGTGTTATCAAATTACTAACATACCCCTTTTAAAATATGGTATTCCACAATTACCCTTACTGGTCGAGATGGACATGTCCAACCCTCACACAGAGAAAGGAGGAAGGAAGGAAGATGAAGAGTGTGAATATGAATGTTATTGTATGTCCTCCGCACCCTAAACCTACAATTTTGCCTCCCCGCCGTTCCATTCACAACAACTCTTCTTCTTCTCTAACTCCGCAGCATCCTCTCAGGTAAGGTAACTTCTTCTTCTTCTTTTTCTTTACTCATTTCATCACTAACTAACCACTCTCATTCTCATTGAATTGCTCCAGGTTCGCTGTCCTTGGCGCTGGATTCGCCGGACTTTCCGTCGTTTGGCATTTGCTAAAGGTACTTACTTTCTTCATTCAATTCAATGTCTTTGGTTCTAACATAATAATAACCTATGAAGCACGGACACGACGATACAACTGATAATTTAAAAAAAATCGCATAATTCAGTGTAATTACAAGTGTCGGTGTCGGAAGGACACGCCTACTATGAGGAGTGTCCGTGCTTCATAATAACCTTACACTGCATTGCATTGCATTGCAGCAAAGTCCTAAGGAGTTGAACCTAAATATTCATTTATACGATGAATTTGGTATTGGGGGCGGTGCTTCTGGAATTTCTGGAGGTCTTCTTCATCCTTATTCCCCAAAAGGCAAGGTCTACATTTCTCATTTTTCATCTTCAAATAACGTTCATTATTCTTGTCATTTTATCACATTATTATACTCATGCTCATGTAGTTAAGCCTCTCTGGGAGGGTGCTCAGTGTTGGAAAGAGACCATAAACCTTTTCACAATTGCTCAACAAGCTACTCAACATCACATCAAACCTTTTCTTCCTCATAAAAGGTTTTTTTTTTTTTTTTGCTTTTTCACATTCATTCCAATCTTAGTTGCTCAACACTGCTCATGTTCACCTGACTCCAGGGGAATCTTACGACCGGCAATGGATATCAAGACTATGGCCAAATTGAACGATGTAATGTCTCTTATTTCATACATTTCACAAGTATTGGTTATACTATTAGATTTCGGTTTCTTTCTGCTTATTTGCGTTTATGTGATTCTTAGAATGCCAAGACTTCCCTTCCTTGCTGCACAGTACAAACACTTAATAATGAAGCAGCTCAAAGTCTTTTACCTGGTCTATGCCTACCATTTGACACAGCTTTCTTTATGCCTCAAGCTCTAAATATCAATCCTCGACACTACCTTGAGGTTTCCATCCCTAATTTTTAATTTTTCTCTTGTTTAAGTTCATTCTTACCGCAGACTTTCATTCATTTTAATATTATATTATTAGGCACTTTTCCTGGCATGTGAAAATTTAGTGAAAGAATCATCCAGTCTTGACTTTGGGGAGAAACAGCTTAGTTTACACAAAAAATCTGTCGATGGACTTTCTGAGTTTGAAGGTAACACTGTAAATATTCATTGTGTTGCTCTCTAACTGTAAATATGCTAAATGCCTTTAAAGTTTCGTTTAAATTAAGCGGATGCAACAATTTGAATTTGGTATTCTTATGCTAGAAAATTTAATTGTACAAAGAATGAATAATCATAAAATATAGAAAGCTCAAATATGCAACTTTCCAATAGTTGTGCCAGTGTTTTGGGCTATATCGATATGGAGCTATTACAAAAAAAAATTATGAGTTGCTTGTGTCCATCATTCCTCATAAAGACATATTAACTTACCCCATTCGGTTGTAAGTCTTTCATTTACCGTTTCAATTGTTCCATAAAAAAGTTTATTGTTGGGCTGAGCAGTGTCTAAGAAATTCTCTTTTGGCACATGATAGGTAAATCTTTTATAGTTTAGTTAGGAGAAATAAGGTATGTTGCCTATAAATAGGAATAGGGATTCTGATGGAGAGCACAAAATTAGTGGAATTAAAATTTGGGAGTGTCCTGTTACTCCTGGTCTCTCGAATTTCCAGGGGTTTATACATCAATTAATAAAATAAAACCTTTCCTGGTCCATTTCCTATTAACCAGTATAGAGCTACAAAATTGGAGCTACGGGGGGATTTAGAGTGAAAATGAGTTCAACAACGATGCCAAGATTTGTAAGGTGGCAACGCCTATTAGTGGATGATTAGTTGAGATTAGTACTCTGAAGACATTATTTTTTTTTAGGAAGAGTGATTATCATGGATTTAGATACCATTGGATGGAGAAGCTCACCTCTGGTGATTTTCTTGGAGAGAATCCACTAATAGGCGTTTTGGGCAACGAACTCTTCTCTGCGAACCGTGTCAAAACGGGTCATATGGGTTAAAAGGTGCAAATTCGGTCCGAGAGAAATCGCCGCTTCCACGATCTTGCAATCTACCTCTGCGCGCCGGCCACGCTGCCCTCTTCAACGATTTTTGCACCGCGCCAGCACGGTTTAAGGTGAAGAACACGTGAGATCGTACGATCTCGCGATCTACAGCGCGCACTTAACAACCATGACTAGAATGCTACATTCATCTCCTTTGAGAATGGTTTGCTCGTGTGTTTCCAAACAAAACATGAAGTTTATCTTCATGCTTCTAGGCAACAAGAGATCAAAAGCAAAGATGAAGTTCAAGAAGAGAGCCAATGGAGAAAAGTACAAAGGCTAATTATGAAAAGGAGCAACAATGGTTATCGCTATGAATGTTGAAGCCAGAAATAGAATGAAAAAACATAAGCAAATATGACAGTGTGAATACCAAATAAGAAAACAACGAAGAGGAGGCAAAATCAGAAATTGATGGTAATGAAAAGAAGCAAGACTAAACATTGAATGAAGATTGCAAAGATCATTTTGCGGGAAACTAGGGAATGATCGAGATAATGGAAAACATTAATGACAAAAGAGAAACCAATAGCAGGCAAGCAGACAAGACAAAACAGAGGAAATGAAGATAGAGAGTGAAGTTGAGAAGAATAATTTCCTGGAGGGCTGTAGAGTGTAGAAGCATAGATAGGTCTGCTGTCGGTGGTGATGCCAAATATAAGGTTACATAGACGGAAAGGATGACACCAGCAGCAAAGGGAGATGGGCCTTTATTAAGGATGGAGCTGTGGGTCCTGGACATTATAACAAAGTTTCCTCCACCAAAACCGTTTGACGGTGTTACTAACACGGTGGCTGCTGCCACGGTGAAATTGCACAACCTTATGCGTCGAAAACAACCTTTAAGGAGTGGGTATCGCTCAGGCAGAATTTGATAGAAACTGGTACAGAAATACAAATTAATAGTAATTACAATTGTTCACATCGAGAGTCTTGGGTCTCTTCTTTATCAAAATAACCGAATGACCCTCCCTTTGCCATAACTTCCTTATATATTACAATGCATAAAGCTCACATAATAAAAACTGTACACATAACTGTCGACATATAATAAAAAACTGCACAGATAAGCATAAGTCAATTTTGGTCTTTTCTGCCCCTTCTCCTACAATTCCTTAACTAGATGTCTAACAGAATGATCTGGTCCCATCAACTAAATCGCCACACTTGGGCTTGTGTGTGGAGAGGGCATTGGTAACATCTAGCAAGGAAACAGTGGGCATTAGTGGGGCTAATTGATGTGACTTAGATAACAAAGGCAAAGGATACAATCATGCAGCTCCAGAACAAAAACATAGTAATAGGGTAAATTTTTTCTAAAAAGAAGCAATAGAGGAATACGGTAGTCGGTAAACCTTACCTTGTTAGTTATTGTTAGATGGCTAATTAGTTGATGAGATAATTAGTTTGAAGAAATAAGGCATGATGCCTGAAAATAAGAATAGGGGTTCTAATGAAGAGTTGGCAATTAGTGAGATTAGAATAGGGGTTTATCGAATATCTAGAGATTAGTACATTCAGTCAATAAAGAAATTCCTTTTCTGATTCAGTTTCTATAAGCACGTCAGTGAGAATATTTATTTGATTCAAGTATTCATATTGGCAAAATGAAGGCTCTCATGTTTCAACGTTTTCTGATAGGACTCGAACAAATAAGGGAAACTTGTATGTGTATTGTTGTAGAAAAGAAATCTTGATCAGAGGTGAGATACCTCTGTAGTGGAAAATACAACCAAACTATAAAGGAAACGAAGATCGTTACATGAAGTAAAGCTACTTAAAGATGGATAGGAATGAACGAAAGAAGGAATCCTGGACTGAGAGAGTGGTAGCCTTCCTGCTCAGCTTTCCCTCAATAAAAATTCTCTCAATTCTCAGATGATTCCCTCATTCTGTTACTTCCCATTCAAAGTATTCTTATCAATGTATTGGTTTGATTCTTAAAAACTTTCGCTCCACTCCCTTTTTTCTATGTGGCCC
>Ga0315913_1001438_pt1 | contig 26251 bp, 15 predicted proteins | sample MpolsnodulesMG_FD_207736 | JGI IMG/M metagenome (GOLD analysis project Ga0315913, IMG submission 207736) | Medicago polymorpha root nodule microbial communities from Los Angeles, California, United States - small nodules | ecosystem: Host-associated > Plants > Roots > Nodule | place: USA...
CCTTCCGGTGGATGTGGGCGAAGCACTTGGATTATTCTTAGCTTTGCAATGGCTCAGTGATATGCAGTTTGATAATGTGGATTTTGAAACGGATTCTAAGTTGACGGTCGATGCTTTTCTCTCTTACAGGAATGACACGTCTGAATTTGGTTGCATTATTACTTCTTGTCGTTCTTTGTTTAGTCATTTATTTTCTAACTCTAGGGTGGAGTTTGTTAGGCGACAAGCTAACAGGGTTGCTCATGCACTTGCAAGAAACACCACGTTTCTGACTAGTTCCGCTGTCTATTATAAAATACCTAATTGTATTGAATCTCTTATTATCAATAAAATGCTATAAACACGTTTCCCTAAAAAAAATCACCATCGAAGCTAGCTACGCAACATCCACATTTGGCGGTACAACTTTTTTTGTCATGAATTTTGAGGAATTGTATCACCATATATGTTTTTTATTTTGTCAATGTCAATAATTATTAGGTTCACGTTCATTCATGTGTTAATGAAAACCCTTTTTCTGTTGTCAAATCGTCCTCAAGTAGTAACTCTTCATATGTAGCAGTTGCCTCCACGATTGTTTGCAACCCTTACATGCACTTTTCAATTAGTTAGTAGTTGCTTTCTACTGAAATGTGAAGGAAAAAATTTCCGTTGATTGTATTATAATTTGTAGGGTAATCGTTTTTTTTTATAATTATTAAGGTAATCCATATTCGAAGTTAAAGTTAAAAAAGTCTAGCTAATTGCATGTTTGGAACAAATGATGTGAGAAATGTTTTCTTATACATCAAAAGTTGACAAATATTGTACACTTTGTTATTTTATATTAATCTTTTGGATCGTGCTAACAATTAAACTAAAGACATTATTTAAGGAATCTATAAAAAAAAATCTTAAAAATACAAGTCATATACATGTAAAAGTTACCACTTTTAAAAGTAATGAATACATATAAAAGTACATAGCATTACTACCTAGGTGATTTCCTCAAGACAAATGTTAACCGGTGCCCTCGAACACTGATTAAGGATACTAAAAATAATGAAGTTATATAATAATTATTGTATTAAAAATTGTGTAATCAATCAATAAAAAAAAAATGTCTTTTTTAATTTATAACTTCCTTTTTTAGTATTCTTAACCAGGTACCCTAGAGGCACCGGTTAACATGACTTTTTCTTTAATTTTCGAACCAAAGTGACTCAAGTGACTTCAAAAACGTCATGTGAGATTTCACGATAAATAATTCATTGTATATAGCATCATTGCTATAAAAACTATGCTTTTAAAATGGCGAAATGAATCATCATGCAAGTTTCAATCACACGCCAAATCTTTTTTTTTTTTTGGTCAAGTAATTTAGAGGATTGAAATTCACCATTAGAGATGAATAAGTGGAGAATCTGAAGTTCGAATCGAACTCATGCATACCATATTGTCCCTGTCAACTAAAGTATGATCACATGACAAATTCTTAAAGCAAATAATTACAACACCAGACCACCAATTTGTTATCTTACAAATAATTTAATAACATACTTTATTTATATGCTAAATACACCAGTTAACCGTTTTTTCCTTGCATAAATTGGTTAAAATCTCAACAATGCGCATAAGGAAAAAAAATCAGCAAATGTTATATGTAGCGAGACGTTTTACAACGAAATTTTTTACGAATTGCCTTCTACTCAATCAAATCTCGTACGGGCCGAAAAACACAGGATAGTGAAATATAATTTTGGTTTGACTTTGAATTGTGCAACGCTTATAGTTGCCTTCATGATCTTCTTCAGATGTTGTTTTTTGCTTTGTTAAGCATTTCCCAAAAATAATTATATCAAACTTCAAAATTAGACAAAAATAAAATATAAATTTATAACAAAGAGAATATATAGAACAGTTTTAAAGATATTGTCATTAATTTTTCGAAAAGGCCTCATGTCGTTTTAGGATTTGGTATTCCTGTAGAAAAGAAAAGGATGATTCAGTATTCAAGATGTCACATGAAAACTCATATGGCAGGTTAACTTTTTTAAAAGAATTATATGACCTAACGCAATGGAGAGTCCATAATGCATGCTTCTCTCACTATCAGTCTTTTATATGAATTCAATAAGTATTTTTTATATTGGTGCAGCATGCCTCATTAACTATATATCAATCTATATAATATGAGGTTGCTATCACAAAAGAAATATAATATATTTCTCTTTAGTAAATTTTTTTTTTGCTAAGTTATATAAAAGGCTTACACCACCAAGCTAAAGTTAAGTTCCAATAAGGTGTAGTCAAGCTCCATCATATTATTCTACAAAAACATGAAATTGCTATTTCAAAATCTTCTTTTTCAATCACCTCTTGTTAATCTTTTCTCTCTTACTACAATCTTTATCTCTCTACATTGTGGTAATGCTGTGAATCTACCAAACAATGAAACAATTCCAGCACTCATTGTGTTTGGAGACTCTATAGTTGACTCAGGTAATAACAACTACATTGACACTTATGTCAAGTGCAACTTTCTACCTTATGGTAGAGACTTTGGTGGTGGAAATCAACCAACAGGAAGGTTTAGCAATGGTGTAGTCCCTTCAGACATCATTGGTACAAAAATACTACTTATTTGTTCATTATGTTATACAACAACGGTTTTAAATTGTAGGGAAAAAACAAAATGAACATATTTTTGTTAAGTTTCTTAACAATTTTTCTTTTTTTTATTCAGCTTCAAAATTTGGAGTCAAGAAACTTTTGCCAGCTTATCTTGATCCAAATTTACAACTTGAAGATCTCTTAACAGGTGTAAGCTTTGCCTCTGGTGGTGCAGGATATGATCCTCTAACTTCTCAATTAGCAGTAAATAACTATGTCTAATACTGAGTTTGAATTTTTAATTGCATGCATATGTTAAAACTAACTATAATTTACTTTTTTGTTTTTCTTGTTGTTGTTTTAAGTTAGTGTTATCATTACCAGAACAATTGGACATGTTCAAGGAGTACAAGAATAAGATAAAGGAAGCAGTTGGAGAAATGAGAATGGAAATGTTAATATCAAAGAGTGTATACATTATTTGCATAGGGGCTGATGACATTGCCAATACCTATTCTCAAACACCATTTAGGAAACCACAATATGATATTCCAGCATACACTAACTTATTGATTTCATATGCCTTAGACTTCATGCAGGTATTCTGTTATACAAACTTGGATTCATAGAGTTTTGAATTAGAATGTTGTTTCTTATAACTTCATTTTCTTTGTCTAGTGATATTAGTTATTACCTAAAATAATATAAAAATTAAAATAATTATTGCAGGAACTTTATGGTTTAGGAGCTAGAAGAATTGGAATAATTGGGATGCCATATATAGGCTGTGTTCCCTCACAGAGAACAATTGGAGGAGGAATGTATAGACATTGTTCAGGTTTAGAAAACGAAGCTGCAATAGTCTTCAACTCCAAACTAGTATCTCAAATGGATGCCTTTGAAAATAAATTTCCAGAGGCTAAGCTTGTCTACCTTGATATTTACAACCCATTCATGCATATGATTCAAAACCCTGATAAATATGGTAACAATCAGACACAGGCATTTTCATTTTTACCTATAATAGGTAGCTTAATATATTTATATACATATTATTGGACAGTTATACCATTGTGAGTATTTAGATGCCAATAATACATGATATTCACCACAAAGGTATAAGAAATTAGTTGACATTACATTCAAAAACTACTTTGATTAGTGTCTTTCCTTATGTCTGATTAATTTCTCATTGTATTTGGTTGCATGGTTTAGGCTTTGAAGTAGTAGACGAAGGATGTTGTGGAACAGGAGAAATGGAAGCAGGCATATTGTGTAACAGTTACAGCTTAAACTTATGTTCAAACCCTTCAAGCTATATATTCTGGGACAGTTACCATCCTACACAAGAGGCTTATAATTTGCTTTGTTCTATGGTCCTTGATGACAAAATCAAGGACTTCTTCTAGAAAAAAAATTAATGACATAAGCCCAAATAAGGATCTACGTCCAAGCCATTGTAGGGTCCACACTTGACACATTGTATTGTTGCATGAGACACACCTGACCTTTGTTGCATGAGATGTCCTTGGTTTGTTGCATGTGTTTATTTTGACATTGACTTGTTGCATGTAATTCTCTTAGATTTACTTCATCCACAAATAAGGTTCATGTACTTGATTATCAAGAATGAGAAATCAAGGTGTATGTTCTTATAACAGAGTATCTCTGTTTTCTTTTTCTGTTTTGATCCACATTGACATCACTGCTTAAGTTTAGTGAAGTGTCTAAAATTAATCTTAGATTAGAGGAGCTTATGAGTGAGAAAGTGTCAAATTTCAAAACCTCCATATTTAGTTTGAATTTAGCAAAACAAACATTGTCATCATATCTAGGAGGTCCAAAAACCATCAAAATATGAAATTCTACACGAGAAGAAGACGAGCCATGTCAATCCGGTCAATGCCAAATCATCCAATCACACCTTGCCACATGTCATTATTTACGACCACGCCCACCACACACCTGACCCTGCCACCTCATTCGCCATGTGAGTACTCTAGCTAACGTCAACTCCAAAATTACAAAAAAAGCCCCTACACTTTTATATATTTACATGTTAGTCCCCCTGTGTATAAAAAATTACAATTTAACCCCTAAAGTTTTGGAAATTGTTAATTGACCCCTTTACTTTTTAAAATTACAAATTAGCCTCCAAACTTTCTAAAGATTGTATTATCCCTGACTTCTTGAAAATTGCAGTTTTGGTCTCTAGATCTTGGTGAAATCACCATTTAACTCTTGATTATTGTTTTGTTAAAAAAAATCATCGTAAATCCAATTTAGAGCCCGTTTGTTATAGTTTTTTTTTAAGAAAAAATCACTTATTTTAAACAAATAATCACTTTTAAGAGTTTTGTATCCGTTTGTTACAACTTTTTAAAAAAATCAGAATCTAAAAAAAATCTAAAAACAGTTTCAAATGAGAAGTTGTTAAGAACAGCTTCTCAAAAAATAGATTTTTTTTAGAGGAGAGAGAAAATATTTTTTAAAAGATTGAACTAACTTTGTAACAAAAAAATCCCTTTTATATAGTTGTATCAAAACAAACTAGATTATTTGTTTAAAAAAAGTGATTTTTATTTCGGTAAACAAACACAAAATAGATTCTGATTATTTATAAAATTTCTAAGTATAATCTCTAAATTATTTTATGTCAAAATCACTTTTATTTTAATCCGTAACAAACGGACCCTTAATCCTTAAAAATGTCTCCATGACGTCAACCTCCATATGAAATTGAAATGGAAGCATTAGGGAGACAAATTCAAAAGTTGCAAAAAATCAAGTTGAAGTTGATGTATCCAGTAGCGGATGTGATAGATGGGGTGAAAATAGAGACCTCGCAAATAAAGGACTAGAATCTTGCATCAACAATTTTGTTTAAAAAAGATCGAGAGTCAAAGGCAAAGCTATGATGTTTATGCATAGCTACCCAGAAAATATGTTCTATAATTAGCTACTCCAGTGATATATATTTAACTACACAAATGAGTTTGTTTGTCAAAAGCTATTAGAAATAGGAAAATCAAAGATATATTTACTTAAGCAGCTACAAAGAAAACTTTATGAATAATAAAAATTGTCAACACAGACACTTAAAAAAAATTATATAATTTTAGTGCTCGAAATATTTACTTGTACTAAATATTCACAAATTGATTTCCTTCCCTTCGTTTATTTAAGCACTTCCACCCCCTCCCTTTCTAACAGCCCTTAACTAACCACCATAATTTGGTTAGGGATACCATATACTTCACTGAACAGCAACATTTTATGTCAACATCTTTTTCCTTAACTTCTACACTAGATATTATAGCATCATCTTTTATGTATGGAGACTTTTTGGATTCGTAGTTTTCAAAGCCTGATGATCTTTGTGATAAAAAAAATAAGAAGTTAAAAAGTCTAAATATAGCATAACTAAAGCACTACAAAAAAGTTGGTCACCACTCACTAGACATTGAATTTTTAGCATGAATATTCTGGACGTGTAAAGTTTAAATATAATGTTAAAAGTAGCAAGTATTTCGATGTACATAGTATTCATCGAAATGGTATGTGTGTACTAAGTTTAAATTCATTCAGAGAGTTGTTTGTGGACCATATTACAGTAGATCCCAAAATCGAATTAATCTCAATACCATATTAACAATCATAATGCAAAAGATGCGTGGGATGCCAAATGGTTTGGTTTTAGTTACAAGGTTAAATAAGATTTTTTTCCCTATAAATATAAAGAATTTTGATGTTAGTCCCTGTAAAATTAAACTGAATGTTTTCATCCTCACAAATTTTTTTGTTTTTGGTCCTTAATGGATATAATTTTAACGTTTTTTTGAACATAATATGAATATATAAATGTCGAATATAATAAACGGACATAACATAGATACAATTTGAACATGAAAGAGTTATAATTTTGCCATTTATATTAACATAAAATGGTCATTAAAGACGAAAAACAAAATAAAAAAATTTGTGAGGATAAAAACATTCAGTTTAATTTTTTAGAAACTAAAATTAAAATTCGCTATATTTATAAGGACGAAAAACTTATTTAACCTACTTACAAAATAGCATGCATAAATTCGTCCAACACGGTCATTGATTGCTCTAAACAAGACATGACGGGCGACAATAATGAGAAGCAAATGATTTTGAATTATGTTTTAAAAGTTTACTACTTTTTTATGTCCTTTTTGTTTCTTACTTTCTCCTACATATTACCTCATGGGTTAATTATATGTGGTCATGAAGCATAAGACACAACAGCTACAATGATGTCCAATATGTCAATGGACGATGACATGCTTCGTGAAGGTCCACCAAAGACGTGAGTGGACGCTAATTACGGTTGATGATGTGTTAAGATTTTCTTTTTTAGTAAGGTATGTGTGTGTATATATTTGATAGATATTTCTTATAATGTATGTACCTTGAAATATTGAGAAATGATGAAATTATCTTGATAGATTAATGACGTGATATAAAGAGATAAATCATGATAAAATGAATTGTTAAGAAATTTGTGTCTTTTTGTTTTGTTTACAAGGGATCATTGTTTTCTTTTTTCTTATCCTTTTTTATAGAAAAATGTCATGTTGGGCTTTGGGACTTACCATAGTCAGGGGTTCAGGACTCATTTTCTTCTTCTTTATTGTATTGTATTATATTATATTATATTAATTTTTGAAATATAATCAATATTTATAACTTTAAAAACAAAAGTTTATATGACTTTTTTTTTAACAGAAAAAGTTTATATGACTTAAATATTATTGAATGCATATTTCATAAATGAGTAATTACACACTCTAGTCTTAGAAGCTTCAATAATACCCATCTCTTTTTTTATGTTAAAATATACATTATCTTGCTTTGAAAAGTAAAAATCTAAAGTAAATCATGTGTTCCACCCCTAAGAGATGTTTCAATTAAACTTCATAAAAATTAAATTTGTATTACACTTAAATTCATTATAAACTAAATAAATATTTTTATGATATCTACTAACTTTGAGGCACAGTTTAAGAAAAAAATAATTTTATTTATAATTTTTGATGTCAATGATAATCAAATTTGAATATGTGATTTAGAAAAAGATCAATCATTTATAAAACTTATGATATATACATAGACCTAGGGGAGGTAAGCATGGCAGCAGCCCCATTCCTCACCCCTAGCTAATAACATAATATATACATACATACTAGTGTTCTTTTTTAAATATATTTTTTCATATAAATATTCCAATTTTTTCATTTTAGTCTACTTAAAACTTTTCTTCAGCTTTTTTAGTACTATTCGTCCATTCTTTTAGCCCCCGCTTTTAAGTTATGTTATGTAGCCTCTGCATTTTTTAATGAACTTTTGCATGAATGTTTGGAATATTATAAGAATCTCTCCAAAAAAAAAAGATTTTTTTAAGAAAACATGAATTAAATATGAATTTTTAATTGACAAAAACAAAAAAAATCATATTTAATTCATCCCTAGTTAAAAAAAATAACTTTTGCAAGAGAGTATTTTATAAATTACTAAACATGAGTGCAACAAAAATCAAATTTTTTAATGATACACATGAGTTGACTTAAAAACAAAGACTAAAAATGGCAATGGAAAACGTTTGGGGACTAAAAATCGAAGAAAAGATAAGGAGGACTAAAACGAAAAATTGATATATTTACAGTGACTAAAACATATTTAACATTTTATTAATAGACATATTAGTGTTATTCCGTTAACATATATCAATATCAACTATAAATATAGAGACCATATTTAACGGAATAAAACTAATATGTCTATTAATAAAATGTTAAATATGCTTTCAGTCGAATAAAAGGTTACCTTAAGACATCATTGGCGAAATCGAAATCAACAATCTCAATCTTCACTTTAACCCCAACACCGAAGATACTTTCATTTGGTCTGAAAACACAAATGGTTACTACACTACCAAGGTTGGTTTCTTATGGCTTTGGAAGCATAGAAGTGCACATGTAACTCCTTTAACGTGGTCTTGGATATGACGTCTCAATCTTTCAGAAAAGATCAAATTCCTTATATGGTTGACTCGCAATAATTTTGTCCCCACCACGTCCTCGCTGCACTGCCACAGCCTGGCTCTTAATGGTATTTGCCCCTGATGTAACGAGCATGATGAGTCATTCTTTCACTGTATTAGAGACTGTACAACTTCGAGAAATCTTTGGCATGCTCTCCGTTTCTCCGATGTTGACTTCCTTTCCGACTTGTACATAATTAGTTTGTTTAAAGCGGGTCTATCTTCAATCAACTCCAATACTTTTGTTGCATGTATATGGTGGTATTGGAATAATCGCAAATTTTTTGCTTTTCCAACTCAGTTATCCCTCTTTATCGTCTTAATATGGAATCTTGTAATATGACTTCCACCTTCATTTTTTGCTTCTCTACCTCACAGCTAATAACACATGATGAAATTTAGGTTAAATGGAACTCCTCAAATCAAGCATGTACTACTCTTAATGTTTATGATAGTTGCCATGGCAACCCCCTTAGAGTTGAATTTTGTGGTTTGCTTCGTCATCCTTTCAGGATTTGGATATCAAGTTTCTCAGGGCTCCTCCAAAATTCTCTATGGCAAGCTTCACATCATTTATTAAGGGTTGCTTGGCTAAGCAGATGAATTATCATGACGTGATATGTTTCACAAACGCACTTCTTTGTTTTAATATTCTTCGCGTTCACACTCAAAATTCCACAAGTTTTGCTACTTTGATCCAAGACATCAAAGATTTACTTCATCAAGATTGGTGTATTCGGATTGTTCCCACTCTCCGAAAAGAAATTAGTTGTACTAATTTTCGTGCTAAGCTCGATGCTTCATCTAGCATAGACAACATGGTACATGTTTTCCATCCGCCTAGCCTCTCGAACCTCCTCATTGCAGACTCTATGAGAATTTAGTTTCGTGGAGTGCAGTTTTCTTTTTTGTTTTCCTTTTTTTTTCCCTTTATCTTTGTAATTGAAAAAACATAAAATAGTTTTACAATAATATCCAATTAAATCTCGTCATCTAAATATGCATCATTTTTAATTTAGAAATACATGCACAAAGTTCTTGTGAGCTTATCTCGATTGATAAGGGCATTGCATAATATATATAGGGGTCAGGGTTCAAACTCAGACACCTTATTTCTCTGCATTTAAAATGTGTGAGCTCCAACCACTAAGTTACTTGACAAAAAAATAAATACATACACAAATATATAAATAGTGAAATATAATTAGATGTATATGTAATCATTTTAAATCATTGCTGCATGTAAATTAATTTTTCAACTTGAGTTGGATTCATTCATGGATCATGAAGTATATAAAGTAGATGACATTAATACCCGCAACTATTTTTATAGTATATGGAAAAGACATTAATGCCCCACCAAGGTGCCTATACTCCCGGTCCCATACATCAATTACAATCATGCAATTGCAATCATCTGTATATGAATACAAAAGTGAATTAAATTATAAATTTGTGTCTTAGAATCAATTTTAGAATAAAAACTATAAATGGTAGCTTTAAGTAGTGTTTGTCCCCAAACTGGTTTTACAACAAAAAAAAATCAAACATAATTTTATAGAGTTAAATTTGTTTTGCATTGAAGAACACTTCTAAAGCTTCAAACGTGAAACCAAACACCCTTGTAGTACTAAGATTTTAGTAAAAGAAAAAACTAACAAATGCTTTAAGAAGTGCTCTCTTCGGTCTCAATTATAAACAATTTTTCACCTTTTAAATTTATTAAATAAATAATGTATAAACCACATACATAATTTATTTAATTAATCTAAAAAGTAAAAATTGTATTATAATTAAAATTAGACGGAGTATGTTAAAAAAACAAATATAGTTTGTATCTTAAAACTTGTATAACCAATTTTTTAAAAGTTTTAAAAATGATCTTTTCAACATGAAACTTTCTCTTTTAAATTCTTTAACAAATGTTCTAAAAACATTGTGTTCTAAGGTCATCGACTTCACAAACTTGTTGGATGGTCATCGATAAAAACACATTTTCTGGCATTTGAGTCTATACCATTTTAAAGGCGTGCCTTGACGTAAACGCAATGTTTGGAAACACTCAAAACACGTACTTCTACAATTTACAAAGCATGTGAAACTTTTGGGAAAGTTAAGAAGTGAAATCCTCACATAGATCTTTGAGAATTTTGCTTCATGATTTTATTTGATTCAGTGGGTTCACCCCTTAATCGTCCCCCACTAACGCCCAAAAATTGCCAATTTGCATTTTTGAACACATGTACCCGGTGAGATCTAATACAGCAAATTATGCTCATGTAACCAAATGACAAATTATCTTGCCAATTAGGTGTCATTTTCATGATCAACCAATATGTCTAGGGTCCCATGTGACACTTTCCAAGTATGGGACAAATTAAAACCAGATTTAATCTCAAATCTCTGAATACGATCCAAACAAAACATTGTAGCCTAAATGATAATTGGACGAAGACATAAAGTTCAACCCACTTCATTTTTCCTAAAATGTGATGAAAACTAAATTATTCTGCCTATATGAAAAAGTAGTTAGCAATACTTCTTTAGGCACCATCTTGTATTTGCATAGTTGCACCCATTCATTTTTTTCCATGATTCTTTAAATGCTGAAAACTCAATGTCTCAAATGAGCCAGAATGACCATACGGGAATCCACGTTGATGGTAAAAAGTCCAAATTTTGATTAGAAAAATGTCATGGGAGGGAATCTTAACTATGTTGAATATAATAGTGCTGCAGCCACCAAGTTTGCTTTTTTCCCGTGACCATATAAAACTATATATGTTCCGTTATACACTCACTTATACTACTAAGATAGTATAATGTTATTTATTTGCCTTCCAGCAGTAACGCAGTTTGTCTCTACTTCAAGATCATGGTCATGGTTTGTTATTATAAATAAAATAAAATTATGGTCATGCAGTACTTTCAATGAGTTATTTGTGTAATTAATTAAGAAAAACGCAACTAATTAATTGAATAAAACATTCGTATATTCCATGCAATAGCTCCCATCAATTACCGTCAGTATGCAAATTTGAGGTGGATATATATAGTGGGTCACATGGATAGCACAATAGAAGTTAGTGCATGTGTTAGTACCAAGAAAAAAAGAAGAAGTTAGTGCATGTGTAGTTGTAGATTTTTTTTAAAGTAATTTTGTGATTTTTGTTTTTGGTTTCACTGAAAGATTTTGATTTTATAAAATACCTTTAAAAAACTAATACTCATGTTATAGTATAGGTGGTGTATATTAACCCTGTTTTATATATAACAAAAATTGTATGTCAACCCTACACGTTGGTAAAATGAGAATTAAAATGTCTCAATTTTAAATTTGAGTTCGAACGATGACTCATTCACTTGTGCGTGAATTTTAATGACTATTGCCATCTTGTCATTCTATAATAGATAAAATAAAAAATAATGATAGTAGTTGTGGTTGGGGCGACCATCCACCAGAGCTCCATTATTGACCATTGTGAGATCGTCAAATCTCTTCCATTAGCCATCATGGTGTCATCGTATCTTTTATACGGCTACCAGAAGGTCTTTAAAATTATCTCTCTTTAAATAAAATTGTCTATTAAATGGAGAGAATGTCAACCTCTGTTATTTTATCAAAGTTAAAAAATGTTCATGTTCTTTGTTGTTGTGATGTGACAATGTTAGTAAAATATTGGGTATTAGCTAAATCATTGGTGCATTAAATTTTAAAATTAAAATCAATAATCAAACTAATATTGTTCGATTTCCTTTGGTTTGATTTGATTTGATTTTTGAATGAATAAAAAAGATTAGATTATTTTATCACATCATAGTGTATAAATTTTCTATTTTCTTGGATATATATACACTCCGATCGTTATTATAAAAAAAAATCTACATTTTAGATTTATTTAATTAATAAAGTATATAATCTTTATTATGAACCACATACACATCATTTAATAACCAACGTTACCTCGTATTAACGGCATTTCTGGAAGACTGTGACTTGAAAAGTATTTTCCCAAAACAAAAACGAGTTGAAAAATTACTATAACTATATGTACATATTTTGTTGCGATATTATATTTTTGTACAAGCATATCTTATTGTGATATTTTGTACTACAGATATTATTTATAATTGAATTATTGACTATGATAAAGATGAAAATGAGAAGAAAAGAGGGCAAAGATAGGGGACCAGGAGTATATCCATCCATGAGTCCACATGGACCATAAGCCATGGATAGACGGATTGTAGGGATGGAGTGTGTTGCATACAGCCAGATTGTGTTTTATGAGAAGAAGAACTTTAAGAACTTAGAATACCACAACAAATCACAAGACGTAGATAGAGGAAAAAGATGAATGCCACGTGGCAATGTTAACATGTGCACCCTTTATCACAAGTCGCATTTAACACAGAATGGATGTTTACGGTTCCAACACTGAATATACTTCATCCAACACATTCATTAACTCTTCTTAATTGCCTTCTGCTTTCACTGAACAAACCATAATCACAATTTGTTTTTCCTTGAATGACGCTATTGGCCTTTTTCAACTTTTCTTTGGTCCTTCTTTGGTTGGTTGGTAGAACCTTTTTCCTTTTACCTTTTCTTTTCACTTGCAGCCTTATTAACTTCCAACTAACAGCCTTTATATTTCTAGATCAATCAACAAACACCAACCCCATCTCCCTCATTCCGTATCTCTATATTCTTACTTACTCCCTCCGTCCATGTATACAAGCATCATTTGCCTTTAATAAAAGAATGCTTATATATAGAAACGGAGGAACTAAAAGTAGGGGAACTTAAAAAACTCTCCCTATATATTTTTTTTTACAAACTCTCTATTTAAAAAAGTACTCATTTCGTTTCAAAACAAGTTTTTTTTAAGAGCTATGAGAAAGAATATATCACGAGCGCTTCACAAATTGTCTTAAACTATTGGATTTGGGACTTGATGGAATACATGGGGTTGCAAAGTAGAGAACTGCTATTTCTCCCGAACAATAATGTCCCGAGAATTCCACGAATTGACTTCAGCCGTTAGATATTATAATTTGTGGAAAACATGGATTGATAGAAATAAAAGTGGGTGTTGCTGCAGTTACACATTTATGTCGTGAAGTTCTTGTGTGCCATTTTTTCTTGACATGTAGCATTTTCCTGCAAAGTAAAGAGGTGGAGAAGAGATAAGTAACCAACAACCACCGTGATGATGTCGGGACAAATTTTTTCGTTGAAAGTAGCAATTATCTTTTTTTAAATTGCAAAAAATTATAGATTGTTTTACACTACAATCAAAAATTGTTAATATTTAATTATTTATCATACCTTTTAATATTCATTATTTTTTTTTATTTTTATAATTTTAATTTCTCCTAGTAACTTGAATAGGATATGTATTTACCAACTAAATGTTTTTCAATGAAAATTGTACCTCATTCATGATAAAATGTGTGATATAATTTGATTACGTGAATTATTCAGATAACATATTTTAACCATTTTTTTTTTAAATATAAAGATAATTACGAACAAAAATGTTGTTGGATTAATTTCAATAAATAGGAAGTAACATTTAAGTTGTTGTTAGTCTGTCTTAACAAATACATTCAAATATCAATTTATATATTTTTCTAATAAATAATATAAGTAACGTCTAAGATGTTGTTTGGTTTTTCACGAAAATACATTCAAAATATCAACGTTTTATATTTTTTTCTAACAAAAATATTAAAAATTGAAATTGTGCATCGATACATGTCTAATAGTTAACCACATCACTCATTTTAGCACAAAGAGACAATTAGGAACAAAGAGGTTTAGGCAAATTTGCAACACATGTGAATCTTAGTTGTCACACACTTACTTAACCGTCTTGAATGTATTTATAACAAAGCGGATAAACTTACGAAGTTAATAAATAAGAAAAATTCTATGGTGAAGTCGTGAAAATGACTTTTCTGATGAAGTTAACATTATAACATCAAAATTGTAGTGAGTAACACCCCACTGTTTGTACAGTGACATCAAAAGTTCAGTCCTCATGGTATCGTAAATTCATCATATTAACAAGACTACACTTAATCTAATTTTATCCTACCTTGTTTTAAGTGTAACACCCCACAAAATGTAACACTTAAGACTATCACATAATATCATCAAATCTGTTTGCATGTTAAAGATGCCACCAATAAAATAGTACCTGTAAGTCCAAGATGTTGCAAGCATTACTAGATGAATTACTATTGATCATTAATTAGTAATCAACAATTTAAAAATGAATCAAACATTAAAATCAAAATTAACTTTTTCAAAAAAGTCAGTTTTCTAACTGCACCGTAGAAGCTCCCAATAAATAAACTTAGTTAAGGTCAAATTAATAGCGAAGTGTCAATAACTATCTCTTTTAACAAGTTTAATTTGATGAAATTTATGTAAATTTTACCATTTTATGTTTGATCATTTTTAAATTGATAACCGTATAGTAATTTCACTAAATAAAAGAGTTAATACTAAAGAAAGCGTTCATAATTTATCGGTAGTTATTTTTTTTTGCGCAAAACAAGAGGGAGAAAACCCAAACAAAAAATTAACTTCTAATTAAATGATGTATAGAAAGTAGAAACATCAACTAAAAGAAGGTAAGTTAACCAGAGTAGGACATTGCATGTAGATAATCAAAGAGAACCCTCTTTATAAATCATAGGCTTAAATGCACTTTTCACCCCTATGTTTTAAAAAGTTGCGGTTTTGACCCCCTTTAAAATAAATGGATATTTTGACCCCTAACTTTTGACCCTCTTTTGATTAGCTGATTTTGATGGAAATTATGACAATTTCTCAGTCTCTGATGGTGTAAACTAACATGGGGATAGAAGGATGCTTATAAGTGGAGTTCAAACTGGCATGGTGTAACTTTTGGCCCCCCTAAAGAAGGATCCACTTATCAGTTTAGACTCCACTTATCATGCGAGTTTGGACACCATGCAAGTTTGGACTCCACTTATCAGCATCATTCTATCCCCATGCCAGTTTACACCATCGGAGACTGAGAAATTGACATAAAATCAGCTAATCAAAAGAGAGCCAAAAGTTAGGGGGTCAAATATTCATTTTATTTAAAAGGGACCAAAATTACGACTTTTTAAAACATAGAGGGTGAAAAGTGCATTTAAACCTAAATCATATTAGCAAATACATATACACATAAATTATTTTCTTTGTATGTAGTATTATAAATGTTAACCTTTCGATCCTCTTCAAAAAATATATTGGTCGGACTTTAGTTATTTCCGAGTCAAACTCAAATTTTGAGGAGCTATGATGAAAGAAATTTATGTGCAAGTACCCTTAAGTACAGGTGTCGCAGTGTTAAAAAACACTTGTGTGAATGTATGTACTCAGCTTTTGGAACTGTAAGAGTCAACCCTCTGTGAAATGAAGAAATGGCAGAGTAGTAATAACCTCACCAAACCAAGGGCAGTTGCGTGCTTACAACTTCACAGCACATGCGGCCAAACACGACACTGTACAGAACAGCACCGAACCGAAACTGTGAACGATATGAAGAGAGAGAGAGAGAGAGAGTAAACAAACACAAACACAAACAAAACAAAGAGTAGAGTGGTGATTCACAACAACAATAAACTGCACCTTCCCGCAAAGCAATGTCTGTCATCACCTGAATTCTATGCTTTTTCACGTTCCTTTCTTCAATTTCGTTCAAGTAATAATAACTATCACTACTAAATTAATCTGCATTTTCTATATTGGATGCTAAATTGTTCATTTCTTTTGGTAAAAATGTTTAATCATGCTCTCTATTCAGTCACTGTGTTTTTCTTCTCCTTCTAAATTCTTTTGTTTATTTCAAAAAATGTTTCAATTTGTCTAGTTTAGCTATGGATTTCAATTTTCATGCTGGTTTGTAGTGTTTCTTTCTTCAGTGTCAAGATTTTTGTGTTCAATTTTCTTTTTCTTTCTCTTTTAAATTTTAATTTTTTATATTTTATTTTGGTAATTAGGTTCAATTATGTATTGACTATTTGCTTTTGCTATGTTTTACAGTGTTCAAGATCTTGGAGGATAATGCTATTTCTGGAAGATATTTTTCAGATGAATGCTTGATCCAGCTTCAAATCTTCCATTCTTGACATTTTTTCTGCTTATTGTTATTTGCTTAATTAAAGGTCAAATGAATTCTATTTTATTGTCAAGTATAAATTATAAATAATTTTCATGCATGTTTTTTTTATTTTATTTTGTGGATACATTATTTTTGTTATTGTTGTCGTTGATGATGTTTAATGATGAAATTAAGGATTATAAATGCAATTTTATAAATTGATGTTATGAGGTGATTTGGCTTGATTTTAGGTTGATTTTATTACAAAGTACTTGCAAGTAACTTTTTTCTTTTGATGCATTTTTTTTTTGTGTGTTGAAATTAAGAAAAATTATAAATGTAATTATGGAAACTGATGTCTTGGGCTGATGTAGCTTGATTTTAGGTTGATTCTCAGAGAAGATGGCGTCGTGGGAACATATGGGGGATTTTGCAAATATAGCGCAATTGACTGGTGTAGATGCTGTGAAGTTGATTGGTATGATTGTGAAAGCTGCAAGTACTGCAAGGATGCATAAGAAAAACTGCAGACAATTTGCAATGCATTTGAAGTTGATTGGTAACTTGTTGGAGCAGCTCAAGATCTCTGAGCTGAAGAGGTATCCAGAAACCAGAGAGCCTCTGGAGCAGCTTGAAGATGCACTCAGAAGGTCTTATATGTTGGTTCATAGTTGTCAAGATCGGAGTTACCTGTATTTGTTGGCAATGGGATGGAATATTGTTTATCAGTTCAGGAAGGCTCAGAATGAAATCGATAGATACCTACGTCTTGTTCCTCTTATCACTCTTGTGGACAATGCTCGAGTCAGGGTATGTTTTTTATCTGCTATCTCGTGTGATTGGTATATTCTACTCATTTGTCAGGATAAGGAAGCATGTAATATATATTACGATTCAACTCATTTGTCAGGATTAGCACAGTTCATATGTTTTGGTTGCATCTTTGTGGTCCTTTAGATAGAGTTGTTTTTTGGTTCTACTTTACCCTTTTTAATAAGCAGTTCTATACAAAGAGGTGGTAATCCAAGTTGTAATCAATTGAGCAATCAGTCCAATCCCTGTTCCTCTTCATCATGTTTGTGAGAGGTGTCCTCACACATGTGAATTGTACAATTTCAATCACATTGTTTCTGGATTTTGCATATTTCCATACATTTGTAAGGACTTAGACCAGTGTTATATTGTCACTGGCTCACTGTAATGATAGCATCCGAATGTGTAAATTTGGTTGGTCTAAATGTGATTAACAATCAATTGCTTTTCTGCTCTTTCAGGAGAGACTTGAGGTTATTGAACATGATCAGCGGGAATACACATTAGATGATGAGGACCAACAGGCGCACACAGTTATTTTAAAACCTGATCCTGACAAGGAGGATACTGCAGTGCTGAAGAAAACTCTCTCCTGTTCTTACCCCAACTGTACTTTCCCGGAAGCAATTAAAAAAGAAAAGGAAAAGCTTAACCTAGAGCTACAAAGGTCACAAGCAAATTTGGATATGAATCAATGTGAAGTCATTCAACGTTTATTAGAGGTCACCAAAGTAGCAGAGTATTCTCTTCCGGACAAGTGTTCACCTGAAAAAAGTCATAAGAAAGAGAAATACAGTTACTCTGATGCCAGTGATGACAAGGGTCTTTCATCTGATGAAAAATACCATGCAAAAGTGGATACTCTTTCGCAATCAAGGTAATTCATTCCCCTCTTCCAGAACTTAAGGTGTTGTAGGTTCACTTAGGATAAACCAGTTAAGCAGAAATCATAATTGTTATTTTTAATAAATTAATCTTCCTTTCTGTTTTGGTTATTAACTTGTATCGACTGTGTTTGGTTCTTATATACATGGCGTCGGACAGATATTCTGTTTCCCAAAAGGATGTGATGTCAACCGGAGATTCATATCAGCAGGAAGATTGGCACACTGATCTACTTGCTTGTTGTTCCGAACCTTCTCTTTGTATGTTCTCTCCTGCTTGATATTTTAAAAGTTTGGTCAGCTGCAATAGAATAGTATTTTCACAGAGATATATTACCCGTACATTATGGTTCGCTATTTCAGCTTATTCAACAGAAAGTGTTTCCTTGTGCATTTTCATTATGTCAGCGCTACTAATTCAAAGCCCCTAATTACTCTGTCATGAATTATGCTAAAAAAACCAAGACATATACAAGTGTTACAGGCATCTGAGATTTGTTCAATTGAAAGATTAGACTGATAAGTATACTGTAAATTTTATTTTCTTTCTTCTTTCACCAAATTTTGACTTACTCAATTTGCCCTTATATCTTTGTGGCTTGTGCGATGTGCGTGGAATTAAATGTTTTTTTTTAATCAAAAATAGGTCTCTAATCTCTCTATACTTTTCATTCTTAGTAATTGGTATAGTATTTGGTCTGCAGGTATGAAGACATTCTTCTATCCTTGTGGAACATTTTCAAAGATCGCTACAGTTGTAAAAAATAGGCCCATATGTAAGTTAGCTATCTTGTATGTGTTCGCATTAAAGTGATTAATCTACATTTGTGTAATGTTTCTTGCAAACAAAACTATAAATTAGTGAATCAAGTTGGTATCTATCTTGAAAAAATTTACCTATAATGAAGACATGATTTTCTGTAATTCAGATTATTTATATAGCTTATGAGATAATGCCAAGGGTTCTCTATGTTGCTTATATTCTCACTGGTGGTTATACTTTTCATTCTAGTTAATTTCAAACACTAAAACATTATTGAGGTAATGTGATTATGATTTTGTTTGTGTTTTTTCAGCCTCTGCAGAAGCATGTAATGAATTGATGGCTTATTCGTTAATTTTGTCCTGTTGTTGCTATACTTGTTGCATTAGGAGAAAGCTTCGGAAGATGTTAAACATCACAGTAATGATTCCTTCCTTCCTCTGCATAAATATGACTTCTTATCACCTCTTTATGCCCCGTGTTTGTGGATTTTTATATAGTTTTCTTCGTTCAGGATGCAGATAACATAAAGAGCTTTTATCGTACCATTTTTCGTGGTGCTGTGTAAACCGTATTCATTTTACTCTTGAGGGATATATTTCACAACCACCACTATTTTTGTAAACATGAGAGAGCAGCTAGCTAGAAGTCATTAGTTATTTTTCAGCATAATTAATCCATTTTATGCAATTTTATCAACTCTTGTACTTACTATTTCAAAGTAGAATCTATTTGTCTAATTTTTAATGCAAGTTATAATAAATAATGTATTTGTCGAGCCTTGGCGCAACACCTAGATTGCTGCCATGTGACCCAGATTAGAAGTCACAAGTTAAATCCTTGAAACTGTCTCTCTACTTGTAGAGGTAGGCCTACAACACAATAGAATTACGATAGAATAAGGTATTTGTTAAGACTTGAGGATATGCGCATGCTTACATTTGCCAGTCTTTTTAAATATTTCATATTAAGCATTGTTATTTTCTATGGTAGGGAGGCTTTGTTGATGATTTTCTCTCTCATTTGATGTGTTGTTGTTGTGCCCTTGTACAAGAATGGAGAGAAGTGGAGATCCGTGGGGTTAGTGGTATGTCTTCCCTATTCTTCATCTTGCTGTACTGAAATATTGGGAACTCTCTTGTTTGAAGTGCCAATTTATCATGCAAGCTGTTCAATTGTATCTAGCCTGTTGCACTTGCTGTAAAATTTCTGTTTACTATGAAATATTTTTGTAGGTTTTTTAGCCCTAAATGGTTATTTCTTATCAATGCTCAAGTGGCATACAAAACTTTGATATTTAACCGTTTTGCAGGTGCGGAGAAGACCAAAACAAGCCCTCCACCTATCCAGTACATGGAATCTTAAGTAACAAATGACAATGTCATTTAGTTGTTTAGGGATTCAAGGTCCTAAAAGACATTATGTAGAGGCTACTGGAATTCTAACTTGAAGGCAAGAACCATATATTTTGGTTCTCACTGTAACTTGCCTCTTTTAAATTATGTATGTATAGTAATTATGTTGTGTAGCTTCTAGATTGGTGTATCATTATTAATATTTTGTTTTCATGGTTTAATATAGTTTGAGTAAGTTTATTCGCATATTTTGTTGTGATATTTTGTTAGATTTTGTTTGTCTAATTCGTAAGACGCATTTTGACGGGTGCCACTGCAACGCTACCTTGATGTTCCTGAACTACTCAAGTTTGGATTTGTTTCATAGGACATTTGTTAGTGCATGTTAGGACTGACAATGAGATTCCTATAATCAGACTGCCGCAATGATTTTGTCAAAGTCGCCATAATTCTAATCATGAACTTAATTGCTCACTAATGCAGGAAATGATTAAACTAACATCATTTTTGTTGTTTGGACTCGAATATTATCCTGATTTTCTTTCCTGTTTACCTTCCACATCTCCTTTGTGAGCACATTTCATAATTAACATTTGACCTTGAGGATAGGAGATCTGAATCTCTTCAAGTATTGCTTGCAGCGTATTTGTTTGTTTTTGCGTTCTCGTGTCTCAATAATAGCACAATGTATTCAGAGTTGTTGACCTGCAATCTTGACCAAAAAAAAATATAGGAAAAGTACACTCACCTCCCCTGAGGTTTGGCTGAATATCACACACCTCCCCTCTAGTTTACTAAACAATAACATCCCTTATGTGTAACGGCGTCAATCATCTGTTATGTGTCATTTGGAAGAAAAAATTGAAACACATTCGTCGGTGCTCTCACTCAGCTATGTACTCACGTTTTCCAATTTTTCATCTATCCTTTCTCAAGTTTAAAAGACACGGCGAGAAATTAAGCAACTCTCAACACTTAGAAATTTTCATCTTCTAATCCACAATAACATCATGGTTTATTTTCTTTTTATACATTACTTTGCTCATAATAAAAAGAAAAATAGTATCGATTAAACCACATCAACAAGCAATTCTAAGCACACTTGAGACAAAAAAGTATGTACTTGTATGTAGTCTTGGTTGAGACAAAACAACAAACGGCTTGTGAACGAAGTTATACATACTTCTTTGGAAACAAAGATGAGTTGCCTATGTCGAATCAAGGATATAATGAAGATGAAGGAAAATAAAAAAGCAACGTGGTGAAATGGGAAGTCGCAAGTTCTTCTCAAAATGGATGTGCGGCTTTATTTGCTTACATCAAGCTGTAGCATCCTGAATGATGAAGATGAAGGAAGTCTTTTAACGGTTATTCACAGACGGCGTTAACGGAGGAGGGGGATCCGTGTCATTTAGAAGCAAATACAAGGGAGGTAATTGATCAAATAAAAACTAGGGGAGGTATGTGTCATTTAACTAAAACTTAAGGGAGGTGGGTGTAGTTATCCCAAAATATATTGACTTGTAACTTGTAACCTCAAGGTCACTTGTAAAGCGTTGAAGTACCCGTCCCCGTGAACTTAACTCGGTTAGCAAGGACAATGCATAATATATGGAAGGTTCGGGGTTCGAACCCCAGACACCACAAAAAAAAAAAAAAAAGCGTTGAAGTACCCGATACTTGTTGTAGAAAAAAATTCACATTTCATGCAACCATGGCGAAAAAATACAAATTTCAAAACATGAACAAATTTCAACTAATCTTTAATAAAGGTATTCCTAAAATATCATTGAATTAATATAGATTTATTTTAATATCCTTTTTATTATTTCAATAAAAGAAACTCTTATTTTTATGATACAAATTCTCATAAAATAGAATTCAAAAATTATGAAAGTGTGCATGGCTGCTTCTCATTTTGGTTGTGGTTTAGTGGAAATCGAAACCAAAGCTATAGACAATTAGTTAATATTGGTTTGTCATTTTGAGGTTTGTCTAAGCCTGTTTGGTGTCACTAAGTAATGATCAGATCAAACAAATGTTAACAAGTGAAATATGTATTTATATAAAAAAGCAAGAACAAAATTAAAAACAAAGAAGCAGAAGTACATGATGATGCATGTCACATAAAAGACAATTTACTCATGTTGCATCAAGTGAGAAAGAATTATTTACATTCTCAACCTATGTCGAATCAAGCTAAGCTTTTGTTTCAAACAAAAATGATGAATCCGATTCCTGTCAGTAAGGTTCTTTTACAATTCGTATATCATTCAAATAGCCTTAGTCTACACCCAAAATATGATCACTGGTAGAGCTGCTGGACCACAGCTTTATCGTGCGATCATGGGAGACTGTAACAATATACCCACCATCTGCAGACAGTAACAATACATGCCAAAATCAGTACAAGACAGGCAAAAATAACATGGACACAAACCAACCATGCTAATCTCTAAGTAACAGACAAGTTACAGGATTATAGTTTGAAGCTTTTATATTGTATGACAATAAACTTGTTCAATATATAATATAATAGGTGCAATATATTATATATTCCATCGGGAAAAAAATAACGAAGACCTTTGAAGCACATAAACTAGACTATAAAAAGAAAACAGTTCCCAAACGCAACTGGCAGATAGTACATATATGCTTGACCTTGGAAAATAAGATGTTCTGTTTCTTTGTTTTGTTATGATAATGTTTCGAAAACAGACTCAAGGTTTGAACTCCATATTTCCAAACAATATTCTAGGTTGAAGCTTCTAACTTATAAGCCATATGAGAAGAGGCCATGTAAAAGGAAAATAAAATCCTCATTTTTCATCATGGCAAAATACGAAAAGAAAATGAAAATCCATTGCTATGGATTTCCTTTCACTTTGGAAACACTGCATAATCTGGAGTAGAGATCATTTTCATAAATGGAGATCTCTGTTATTATAGTTTTGGATGCATAAAAGCCTATGTCACTATTTTAAGAGGTGTGTGTCTTTACACCCAACACTAATGGCAGAAAACAGTGGTCACTGTAGTGCCCTTTTGGCTGAGTATAAGGCAAGTAATGTTTGCCATAGAAAGAGCTCATAATATGGGTTGGTCTAAGTTGTGGATTGAAAGTGATTCACAAACAGTGGTTTTAGCTTTTAGTAATAAAAGTGCAGTGCCTTGGACAATAAGCAACAAATGAGACAACTGTTTAGAATTAGAATTAGCTTTTAATAATTTATAAGATAGAAATCCTACCTCCAAGAACATCCAGAAAAGAAATTCTAGCTTCATGCCCTGATAGTGTCTTCACATGCTTAAAGTCCCGGCCTGACCAAACCTGAGGTTAACACATAAATATAAGTATAATCAAATGTAATAAACTACAAAATAACTTCTTTACAAGAATATAGTTATTCTAGGTAGAAAGAAATAGAAAGGTATACCTTGGCTGTCATGTCATTTGAGGCTGTTACCAAAAAGTAACCCTCCTGTGGCTCAAATTTGACTTGCGATATTAATTTAGAGTGAGCGGGAATGGTGTACAAGGATTTATTTTTCCTCAAGTCCCAAATGCGACAAGTGTTATCTTCACCACCAGTGGCTAAATGATATCCATTAGGAGAAAAACTGATGCCATGAACCTAAAAATGAAATTCATGAATGGTCAGCCTGACAAAATACTATGGAAAAACAGATGGAAAGATGGATAAACGAGAAGAGGGCGATCTGTAATATCTTACCGGTTTGACATGACCTTCTAGTGCTAGAAGACTTCTCCCAGTTCGAAGGTCCCATACACGAGCCAGAGCATCTTCTCCACAAGATGCAGCTAATGATCCATCATGATGAAAAGCCAAACCATATAATTCTCTACTATGACCTTCTTGAAGAAGTAACTCCTCTCCTGTTTCAACGTCCCATAATCTCCATGTCTTGTCTTCACTAGCAGTGCCCAAGTACTTCCCTGATGGATGGAAGGCAATGCGTGCAAGACGATCACTATGACCCTTAAATGTTCTCAAAAGAGATCCTTGATCATTCCAATAGTTTGCTGTCCAGTTAATAGAGGCAGTTGCTGAATCATTATTGTGATCATCTGTCCAGTCAGCAGAGGCAGTTGCTAAATGATTATTGTGCACAGGAGAATATGCAACATCAGTAGCACGCTCAGTGTGCCTCTTGAAGGTAGAAACTTTTTTAACATCAGGCATGCTCCACAACTTGGTAGCTCCAGTTAGAGAACTAGAAAAGAAAAAAGGCATTAGAAGATTAGACAAGGCAAGTAAGATGGAAAATTAAACTTTAAACTGCCTAATTTGCAAAAAGAACATACCAGGTAGCAATCCCGTTTCCATCACGGGAGAACGAGCAACCAGTAAGTGACCGAACATCTCCGATTTCACTGAATTCAAGATTCAAATTTGCTGCCTGCTTCAATGTCCAATCCATCTCTGCATCCACATCTTCATCCGGATCATCTCTTCTTCTCTGGGCACGTTGAATACGCAATGCAGCCCTTACTAAAGAATATTTAGCAATATTAATCCTTGCATTGAGGAGAGAATTTGAGCCTTCATTGTGAAAAGGATACTGCATATCATCCTCAGCCTCATCTTTTGGAGTAGAAGTTGTGGCCTCTTTCATCCTCAAGAGCTTTCATTAGCTTTTCCAGCTGACATCAGCATCCAGCTTTGCCATAATCATCCGCAACCTGTCTCGTCTCTCCATCTCCCTCTCCCCAAAGAGGGTAATTGGCTCACCCAGATGGCAAAGATGGGCCCTCACTGCCATGTCATTTGTGGGAACAGCAAGAGCAGCAGCACGCCTCCTCATCATGAGGTCTTGCATTGTTTTCTCCTGCCGCTCCCTCACCAGTCTACTCTCTTCTGGTATCTCATACTCCCTCTTTGGAGCTAGGGGCCGGACAAGAGAGGAAGGAGCTGCAGGTATAGACAATTCACGCAATGTTGAAGTTTCCATCTCGACTTCCATGATTCCTAGCCAGTAAAAAAACGAAGAAATTTAACAAAAGTTGAAAATTGATGTATTTTCAACTGATCTACATTAGAATCCAACTCCAGTTATACTCATGCATATAGAAGACATTACACAAAACGCGTGAAGTGTTCATAATTTTGAAAGAAAAAAAAAACACAAATCTTAAGCAAAACAAAACATAAGAACATACTTGCAAATAATACCAATAACATTCAAGGAAACAAAACATGAAAAAAATAATAAGGTAAGGCAAAGCAGTACAGAAACATTGAGAATATGAAAGAATAAGAATAGAAAGAAAGTAAAATAGGCAGAAACAGAAAGAGAAAGGAAGCGGAACAGAGACTGTATAAGAAAAAGAAAGAAAGGAAGCAACCTGCGATTGAGAGAATAAGAAACAGAGAGAGGTTCGATGAGAGCTTCAGTTTGTTTGTTTGTTGCTACGGGAGTGTATCCATCTATGCTATATATAAATATGAGAAATGATATTTCCATATGGTGAAAACTTTTGTGACAACTTCCTCTCTTATACTCACATTATTTTTTACTTTATCTCTCTATTGCTACGATTTTCGTGTCAATACTACTTTTTCTTTATAAATTATGGTTGTAAAATAAGTTGTCATCAAATTGGTTGTTCAAATATAACTCCT
>Ga0315913_1001439_pt1 | contig 26242 bp, 6 predicted proteins | sample MpolsnodulesMG_FD_207736 | JGI IMG/M metagenome (GOLD analysis project Ga0315913, IMG submission 207736) | Medicago polymorpha root nodule microbial communities from Los Angeles, California, United States - small nodules | ecosystem: Host-associated > Plants > Roots > Nodule | place: USA...
TGTACCTTTGTCCTATTATTTTCAAAGGCATTCGCAACGAAAACGATCCAAAAAAAGGGTCTGGTGTAGTTCGAATTTTATAATCCGGACCAACTTCATGCATTCCGGATTTTATAATCCGGAAACCGTCAGTTACATTTTGACTGGTGACGTTTCACCAAATGTTAGGCCAGTTAGTGGAATTTGAATGCATATTTTTACGGTTTTGAATGTGGAACATGTTTTATTTGACTGTAATTAAGACCTATAACTTATTTAAGGCTATAAAAAGGCTTGGATCTTCAACATTTTCCTTCATTCTTCTTCACCTCCTTTCTTACATTTTCTTCAATTCTTTTTAGTTTTCTAGGTAGCTTTTAGGAGTGTTTATGGTGTCATGGTCATTGTTGACCGCTCATACGACCCATGCAATTGCAATTCAGCTTATGCGGGGGGTCGTATAACGGTAAACAAAGACCCTTGACATCAAAGAAAGACACAATATTCATATCGTATTTGTCCAAATTTCATTTTCCGGAAACACTAACAATCTGGTTCGGAAAACGAAATTCAGACCAGGGGTATTTTTAGAATTTTTGCAGCGCGAGAGAAGGCAGCAGGGTGGGAAATGTAATACTCATATATTTGTCACCATTTGAAGACTTTTTTTTTTTTTTCCAAAATTTAAAATCTTGATTGTACAAAAACTTAAAAAAAAATCGTAAAAATGAATGCATTACTACAATTTCTTTTAAAATCTTTGAGACATTTTTCCGGTGTTGCTAATTCAAATTCTTCTAATCTCATATTTAGGACTACTTAAATGTTTGCTTAACTTTTTTTTTTTTTTTGTGGTGGTCGGGATTTGAACTCCGGACTTTGCATATATTATATATTGTCCATACCAACTGAGTTAAGCTCACGCGGACAAATGTTTGCTTAGCTTATTAGCACTATATCTTGCTCAAATTTATCGTACTACTCCTGAAAAAAATAAATATCGTACTACTTTTTGTTGTGCAAATTTTATCGCATTACTTTTTTTTTTGCAAAAATCGTATCATCTGTTTATAGTTAACGAGAGTTTATTGACATAAGTGTCAAAATAAACATACTTTTATCTTTACTGCTAAGTAATTTTTTATAGAAAATAAATGTAGCCCATTTTGTGTGAAATAAATTTAGCCAATCTATTTTTTTTTACCAAAGCTAATTCAATTTAGTAAATTAGATTAGGTATATACAATTTCATTAAACAGTTTCCATCTACTATACTCCCTCCGTCCCATATTATAAGCAAAAAAAAAACACACTTATTAAGAAAACTAAAATATAGTAGTTTGTAACATAGTTTTTTGTGTTATCTTTGAAATAAGTTTTATAGGAAGATGTAAAAACAATTTTCATTGGTAGTTGATTATAGAGAAAATAAAAAAGAGAGCAAATTGAATGCACTTTGCATTTAATTTTCCTTTGAAAAAGATAATTTTTTGAAAAAACATAATTAAATACGATAAAAGTTAGTCTTTTTTGCTTATAATTTGGGACAAAGAAAATGAGTTTTTTTTGCTTATACTTTGAGACGGAGGGAGTACGTGAAGTCTGAAAATTGACCTTGTAATTAAATAACACATATTCTGACCTTGTAATTCCAGATTCTTATTATTTATAACCCTGTAATATACGCGAAGTTACAAAATGCAATCAAGAGATTGAATTTTTTTCATGATTTCTTACTGGCGTGTTAAAAACGTTAAAATATGATTTTACACAAAAAAATTATAAATTTTCGACAAAAATGACAAATTAATTATGAATTTTTAAAGTGTCAAAAACTCAAAAAACAAAACAACGGAAACTTTGACCTATAAATCGAATTTTGAGCTCATTATTTGAAGAGACATCTATAAAAATACATAAAAAGGATCTTTAAAGTTTCATAGCATTTCAAAGTCGTTTAAATTTATTTTGATTTTTCAACCAAAACGTGCAAAATTGAAATTTTGTTCCGAGTAAGCGTATACTCACATGTCAAATTTAGTTTCCTAATTTTGCAGGCATGACTAGAACATGATAAGAACTTTCACAATGAAATTTTGTAGTTTTTCAACTAGATACAAATTAATTATAAATTGTTTAAGAAATTCATAATTATGGGAGAATAAAAATTCATAATTAATTTGTCCTTGGTCGAAAAAATTTAATTTTTTGCGTAAAGCTATATTTTAACTTGCTAAACATATATGGATAAAATAGTGAAAAAATTCAACCTATACGTCACATTTTTAGACGCGTATATTATAGGGTGGTCAAAAATAAGAAGAAATTAAAGTTACAATGCTAGAATACATGTTCTGTATTTTTCAGGGTCATTTTTCAGACATAATGTATATTACAGTATTAGTTTGAACAATTAACCCTTTAAAATAAGGGAGATGAATCCGCCATTAGTGTGCTAAATAAAATTAGGAGATAAATGTATTTTCCGTGACCTATTTGCGTGTGAGAATTTTTAGATTTTGCCCAAGAAAATATTTTAAGTGGGTTAATGGGCTATTGTTTGTGTCATATATAAAGAAAGTACCGATTGAGTCAGGGCAAGTGCCCGGGGTCGCCGGGCGGTAAAACCACCCATGCTTGAACCATAACTCCCTGATCCACATGCCGCAACCGAAGTTGTTTTTACCTTCAAACAAAGCATCCATATTACATTCAAGGTCCTTAACTCTGGCCTTTTACATTGCATAATGACACCATTCTGCTGCTGGTCCGTGACTGTTCTGTTATTTTCACAGACAGATAAACCTAGAAAATACATTTAACCACGATTGCTCTATTTGCTAATATTAAGTTTAGTATAATTTTTAAGGATATAGTATGTGTGGATATTACATATTTCCGAAGATTCAAAATACAATATTATGCAACTTAAGTTGACTCAGCTTAATTTACTTCACTATAAATGATAAAAGGAAGGATCATTATGGAATATCTTTCAGGAAACATCATATAGACATGTTGGTAAAGTATCTTTCAGCAAATTTTTACAACCTATTCAGGATAATTTATGATAAACACTTTTTCTATAAGCACTTAATTAGAAGAATTTCAAAGTGATAATTGGCTCTTGATGTTGTTATTAAGTGTTCAGTTCTGGTTTTCCAATCTAGACTGAAGATCACGCACAAACTAAGTTTGCAGGGTGCGTGAAATTAGATGATACTTATGCAATGATGAGAAATATTGAGAATTCGGTGAGAAGTGTTTGTATGTAGCTGACTCACATGTTTAAGCACTGCAGTTTGATGATTCTAAGAAGCTATGTCAAAAGGCTCTTGATATTTATAAAGCAAACAGTTTGTCGCCTTTGACGATGCCACCGTCAGCTAAGTTAAAAAGCTAATGGAAATGATACATTTAACCATTTATTAAAGAAACAATTAATGTTTAAATATGATTAATTTACTAAAACACTTTTATTAATCTTGACAAAAAAAACACTTTTATTAATTATAGTCCGAGGATACCTCACTTGGGTTGTTATTGATTGATCTGTAAGTGTGCTCCTCCTCAAATTTTATGTGGGTTAATTTAACTTCTTTTTTTTTAAAATTATGGTCAGGGATAAGAGTGTGTTAGTTGAAAAAACAAATGTTGTATTGATATTATAAAATAGAAAAATAATTTGAGATAAAAAAAATATGGATATTGTAAAAGAGAGATAATTTGAGATAAAAAAAAATAGGAAAGAGGACACATGATATGAGACGGAGGAAGTGTCGTTTTTTTTTTTACAAAAACAAAACGATATTCTTTCATTCAAATAGATATAGTACATTAGATATAATAACATGTGTAGGAGAACAAACTCACAACATCCTAGTTAGCATACAACGGTTGAATGCCTACAAATATTATGATAAAATATAAGTCACCGAAATACCCAAACTTTCAGATCTGCAACTTTGACACTCAAATCATTGATTGAATCTGTAATTGACTGAAGCTGATCTTTCAGTAGAAATCAAATGAACACCGCAACAAGATGCGAAATCAAACAACAACAAACATAACACCGCACTCAGATGATGAAATCACAAAAAAAAAAACACAAGAAAAAACTTGATATATGTGCAAACCGCTTGTTTAGATTGAAAAAAAAAGAGGAAAAGAGATGCAAAAAGATGATTCTGGGGTCAAAAAATGGATACTGCAATCGGCTTGGTGCCTTGTTCTGAGGTTGACATCTTAATTACTAATGTCGTTTGGTTATGTGTAAACTAAGACCTGAGTCATACCCATTGGAGGTTCTAGAAAGACCCGACAACAACTTCTTCCTTGAACCTCCGATGGATATGATTCAGGTCTCTTTAGAAACATAAAATCAAGTGCGACAAGTAATTAAGATGTCAACCGCAACTCAGAACAAAGCACCAAGATATTTTCAGTATCCATACATATCAGTTGTTCAGAATGAATTTAGAAATTCATACCTGCAACGAGGGGGTTCACAAGCTAATGCAGCTAAAGCTAAACTAGATATCCAACAAGCAAGGGTTAAACTTTATCACATGTTTCCAGACAAGAAGAGAAAAGAAGATCTCCATTTTCTAGGATCGTTGAATTTTTCATCATCTTCTTCTATACTACATGAAACTTTGATCGAATCAAAGACATAGAGAAAAAATACATTGGTCTTTTTATTGGATGAGATTTATAGAAAAACTAAACTCTCTGGTCACTATTATAAGTAAAAAAAATTATTTTCTAGTTTCGTTTCATAAATGAGAGACCACATACATTATTTATTCAATGAATCAAAAAAATGAATTTTTAGTTATAATAGTGATAAGAGGATGTATGATGAGAATAATTAATAAATAATTGGATCTAAATAATATAATAATAGTTTGTCAAAAAATGTTGAATATAATAGTATTTTTTATTACCTTAGTCAAAGGAAATTTTTTTATTTTGACTAAGTCAAAGGAAAATTTATTGTATTAATGAATACTATTTTTTGGTCAAAAAATAATATTATGTTAAATTAAAAAAATGTAATATTTATTATGCTTTGATGCGAGTTGTTTCTGATTTTTATGTGCCCAACTGTGGAGGTTAATCATTTTAGTTTAAAGGGCTTTGAATAATTTTTACATTAGTAGGTTAATCAAGAGCGCTTAAATGAGATAATATAGGTCTTTTACAGTCTAGCAACATTGTTATTTGTATTATAACAATAGCATTATTATTATTACCTTGGTCAAAATATATATTTTTTTCATTATTTATGATGGTTTCAAAAATAATATTACCTTACTTTTTAGTCAAATAATAATAATAATAATGGCTTTTAAAAAAAAATGTTTTGATAATTTTGATAATGTATTGAGAGTTGGTTGTGATTTTTATATGTGTAATAAAAAAAAAAAGTCTTTTATATTCTAACAAATATTTGGTTATGAATTCAAACTTGAGCAACGACGTTATTTGTATTATAATAACAGTATTATTATTGTTACCTTGGTCAAAATAAAATTTTATTATCATTTATGATGGTTTCAAAAGTAATATTATCCTACTTTTTGGTCAAATAATAATAATAATAATTGTTTATTTTAAAAAATATTTTGATATTTATGATAATGTAATGAAAGTTGGTTGTGATTTTTAAATGTGTAATCGTAGAGATTAATCATTTTTTCGTTACGTAGAGATTAATCATTTGAGTTGAAAAAGTTTTGAATCATTTTGAACATATATTCTTGGAAAATATCTAAAACATCTCATTCAAAAATTGATAGGTTACACGAGGGTGCTTAAATGAATTGACACGAGTCTTTTCTAAAGTTTAAGAATGCATGTTAAAATATGTAATCGAGTATAATAATGTTTCCTAACAAAATAAAATATATTTTAATCATTAACCGACATCGGTTGGTTTAGTCAGTGATATTGGCTTTAGACATTGTAGTGTGCTCCTCTTAAGGTATCATATTTGATTTTCTCCGATGTCAATTTTGATGAGTTAGTTTGGTTTCTTCAAAAAATTATTATTATTTTTATTATTATTGTTGTTGTCGCCGTCGTCAAAATAAATTGTTTTCGTTATTACTTAAGATATCATGTTCAATTATCTTTGATGTTAAATTTGGTGAGCTAGTTTGCCTTCTTCAAAAAATTATTATTATTATTATTATTGTTGTTGTTCTTATTATTGTTGTTGTCGTCGTCGTCAAAATAAACTGTTTTTGTTATTAATGATGATTGTAAAATAATTGAATTTCTTTATTGATATTTAAGATAATTTAACGTGAGTTAGTTGTGGTTTTTATATGTAATATGTACAACTGTGAATGTTAATTACTTGAGTAGTATTCGAATCAATTTTATACAACTATTTTTCGAAGAAATTTGAATCATCTCATTTAAGATTGATCTTCTTTGGTTAGTAGTATGAAAATAATTATCTAATCTGAGTTTTTAAATTATTTATTGGGTTTAATAAGTTGTTAATTCTTATAAATATATTATTTTTATTTTTTTCGTTCTTCTAAAACTTTTCTAGAAACAGTATTCCACAAAAACAATTATCTTAGTAAATTTGTCCCTTACGGTTAAAAGAAAAAACTGCAGCATTGTATGGATTAAAATATGCATTTGTCTTATGAAGCTGATGTAAGTGATACATCTACCTCACATGTGTAGAGAGATGCTAGTCAAGCAACTGATCTTTGTAATCAAAATTCAATTAAAACCCAAAAAAGCTTCACATAGTTCATGATGGGTAACAAATTTAATCAAAATTCAATACCATAAAAGGGACAAACGCCTACTCCACCATACAATATTCCTTTGCAATCCAACATAGCTAACATAAATGTGGTTAGTCTATTTAGGTTTTCATCAAAATATTAATCATCCACCACAACGTATTTATGTTTATGAATAAAATAGTGTTAAAATTGGTCATTTAAAAGGAAATCTAGTACTAAACCTACGAGATTAAATAATTTGTGGCTTGTCTTATGAGAAATATATGAAAATAATTAAATTCCAAGAGAGCAATCTATAATATTATACAAGTTACTCTTATGATTTAGTTAAGATTCTTATGATTTAGTTGGTTAATTAGGATTAGTTGATAGCTAGTTAATGGAGTTGGAAGTTAGTTACACAGCTGGTTAGTCCATGAAGTCCTATAAACAAGGACTAGTGCGTACTCATTTTTGCATCTTTTAATCAATCTATTCATTTCTATAATGAGTTTCTATGAGTATCTTCTACATGAGTACTTTTATGATTGCTCTCTTGTTTACATCTATGATCTTCATCCTTAAGATTCTACGATTTTCTACAAAGACATATGGAGTAATATGGGTAAAACAAAAATCATAGAATCTTATAAATTGATTGAATGTTATTATTAAATGTAGATCTAAATGAATCTATTGGTATATAAAGTTCAAAATGACTCTAAATTAAATACTAAACTAATAAAAATAAGCTAAAAACTTAATTAAAATGACTCTAAAAATAGTGAATGACTGATTGTCATCACAACTCTTCTATGAGTACAATCCTAAATAAAAAATATTTGAACACACTCATATTGAATGAAAAATTTTTAAAAAAATATTAAATAATGTTGATTGATGTGATTAAATTATTTTTGTTTTATTTTTTCATTTGATATAAGTGTGCTCAAATGTTTTTCATTTGAGATTTTGACCGTAAAAGAGTTGCACCTTCTTGGATAATAGAGCACTCTCAAAGGTGCACACAAAACCTACCGTTATATATGGTCACTTGACACTTCTCTACAAGCAACTTTTCTTATGTTTTGAACTACGACACCATCATAATTTACGGGGTGTCAATGTCATGCAATATTGGTCAACCACAATATCATACAACGGACATATTGATTCCTAATAAAAAATGACTATATCTAGTTCCTTAAAAAAAAAATCACGACAATATGTAACAATTAAAAACTTTTTCTAATAGCATTATGTGACAATTTACATGTCGTATAAATAATGGCAGACATGTATTATAAACAAAAAATAAAGAGATATTTGGTCTTTACAAAGAATTTTTAGGACATAACCAGAGGGAAGAGAAAAAAAGAGAAGTAATAGAGTGAAGTTACACTGTAGAGGATGCAAATGAAGTACAAGGTATGAGTATCATTTCATATATTTATTAGCCACATATGCCTCTTACTTTGAGCACAATTCAGCCACATATACACCACAACACCCCAAGCAATATAGCGAATTCATCACCCGAATTATACCTCCACAACTAGGATATAAGAAATGAAGTCATTTATTAAGTGTTTTATGCACAATATTAAAATACTAAAGATCTGCATTGTCAGTGTAAGATCTGCATTGTCAGTGTAAAACAATTTTACACTGATATTCAATCAAAATTCACTAGATTGCCATATCACCTCAATTTTGTATGGGTAGGTAGAAAGTTTGTAATGATATATGGAAGTATTTTGATATTTCATTGAATGTTAGTGTAAAAATATTTTACATTTCTGCATGCCCATCAAACTCATAGAAAAATAGAAAGTCAGTACAACAGTTTGTTTATATGGTAAGATTGACGAGGTATAAAACAAAGGGTAATACTTACATAATGTGCCTTAGGCACATTTCATCGTGTTATTCACGCAATTTTTTTTTTTAAAGAATGTAGTTTTACCACCATTTTTTTGCAACAATTGACTTGTAAGATTTTGGCAGTTCACAGAAATTCACTTTCAAAACCAGATGAAAACTAAGCAATACCAATTATTTTCCTAAAACAAAATAAACGAAGTCTCATTTAATGTAGACACGTCTTGAATGAGAAGCCACATTTGATAACTTCTATTTTTCACAACAAAAATTACCTCAAAATGGGAAAATATAAACTTGGCCGTAGTTCCAAACAAGCATGTGTTTGGTTGTGCGTGGAGACTTACCGAAACACTTGCATCTTTTTGGGAAAGGAGACACGTGTGTTTCAGTTGGTGAATATTGTTAAATTCACCTAGTTTTTTTGGTTGTTGTTGAGGATTTAATGTTTATCATCATTAAAATCTGTATAATGGACATACCACCTCTCCAAGTCTACGGTCTCCTTACATGAAAATACCACGACACTTAAATTTTGTTTGGAAAAAATTCAATTGACTGGATGCTTGTATCAAAATTAATTTTTTATTTCTTTTAAATTATAAATCATTTAGTAAACCTTTAAATTACATTCATATGGTTATTTTTAAGGCGAGTCTTAAACAAGTTGTTTCTTCTTCTTTTCCATTTTTTTTTTTTGTAAAGAAAACCAGAATAATAAAAAAGTTTATGTAGAGATGCAGTGGGGGTGGAGATGTCCAAACACGTGGTTCTATTTTTTACTCCCGTTGGATATCGTGTACAAGGATACTCGAACCCCGTTGAGTTTGGGAACAGGGAAGGCAAAATCCGTCAACTTTCCACCCTGTTGTCATATCTAACTCTATCTATGGGATTTCAAATATGTAAATTGGTGGTAATATTATGTGTGTATTAATTAAATATTTCATATAAATGTAATTTTAATATTTTGATAATTGTATAATTTTGTTAAGCTAGTGCTTCTTTGTCCACAAGTCCTACAAAAAAAGCTAGTATTTATTTCATTTTTCTAAATACAAATTATAACACATCTACATTAATTGAAGATGGATCTCGATTGCGTATCTTTTACCATTCATGAGATAAAATACGAGAGGTTGAGCTTCCTTCATCACCGTTTAGATTTAGAGAGTAGTTTTCAACGTATGATTACATAACACTTAAAGAACTAAACCTCTTAGAATAGCGATTTCTCATTGGACTCAACTATGAAAATGTTATATTCACAAACAACAATCTTATGAAAATGTTCATCAATAATTAGGACCATATAACTTACTTTAATAATAATTCATAAATATTTGATTCTGTCAACCCATAGTTGATTAATTACATAATTAATCCAACATTCCCATTACATAATTTATATTAATAATATGGTTTGTTATGATCAAACTGATCCTTAGCTGTATGAAAGTGTTTCATCAGAAATTGAAGTTTGTAACAAAGAGATATTGTTTTATTGTAATGCCACAATTTTAACATGTCAAGCAGGTTACAATCAGAATTTGAAGTTATGAAAATGTGCAGAATAACTAACTAACAAACAAATATAGTTGGATTTATCCACAACTAACTAAGCTTAGAATATGAATTATACTTCAACACTTTCTTGATGGCAGACTTAGCAGCTGTGAACAATTATAAATGAGGATGAGCTTGACTGAAGTACCCCTTACAATTCAAATTATAAAGATTTGAAGTATACTTTCTTCATCTTTCATTTCTTACAAATTTCAGTTTTGAAATAAATCCAGAAACATTAATGAAGTATATCTTAGTCAATTCCATTAAGAAAGCTCAAGTAAAAAAAGAATGTGTGGAAGGGTAAATTAAAAGGATAACGATACATTATTATTTATTAGATATATGTAGAAGAAAGACCAAGTGAGTGCCATGAGTCCCACATCGAGGAACCTATAAAGCAACATGGGTGATATCGGATATAAAACATGCTGCCAGTTAAGTCTTAAATTGTCGAGGTTACAAAAGATTTTGGAAGTGAAGCAAGGTAAGGCAATATTTAACCATTGTTTGAGTTTAAATATTTTTTTACTTTCTCTCACTTTCAAAATTTGTTGTTCGAAAATCATATTGCAATTGTTACCACCAATGTTTTCCAATATAACATTGGTATGGTACACCCCTGATTAGTTCTAAAGTTTTTATTTTTATGCCACACTCTATCAAATTGTAAAATTTAGTTTAATTATTAGGGTTTGTCTAACATGTGTAAAATTGTATATGTTAAAGATATTAAGAGTAGATTTTTTTTATTGAAAACTACAATTGTTTATTAAAGAATTATATATTTAATATAAAATGTAAAGTTCCTATACAAACGTACTATTTTAAACTTCTTATCATGTACAAATTTGCACATGTTAGAAAAACCCTAATTATTAAACAGTGTAATGCAAAAGTTTATGTTGCATTGAATGCATTGCATTAATTTTGATAAAAGCTTAATATCTAATGTTTTTAAAATGTGTCCTTAGGGCAGAGTGCAAGGCGTTTGTTAGCATTTCTTAAAAAAAATATTATTAAAATAAAAAATCGTATATAAATACGGTGAATTAAAGGGGTCCAAGCCCCAAGAAAACAACCAACCTTTACCTGGTTAGCCTATTTGAATATGTGGGACCAGTTAACCTATATGTAATATTATGTATCTGATGAATATGCTCCACCAACGTCCTATACGGATGAGAAGCAACAACACTCCCATCCTTTAGGAGCGTGATAACATTCAACGCGTTGGAGAAAATATGGATTTTTCGAACCATTGCGCGACTCCAATTATTGTTGTTTTTATTCGTTTGAAGTGGCTGAAGCTGGTTTTGGCTAGACACACTTTATGAACCATGGCTATAACCTAATGGAAAATTCGAAGGCAACACCAAAATAAGAGGTCAATGAACTTCATTAACATAACCATAATTTTTGAGATTCAACATATATAAGCCATTCCTTCCACTCCAGATAATCAAGAAACTTCACATCATAAAATTGTTGAAACCTGAGCCAAAAAATCCTAGCTTTCACACAGTCCCTCTAACCATACTGCAGATAGCTGTCTAAAGGGGACACTCGTAGACATACCGGAAGAAATGAGTCTCGTATCCGTAATGAACGGTCCAAATTTGCCTATTTGGCTTGGATTTGATGGATTTAGGGGAAGCCCATAATGTGGTCCGTGTGTGTGCTAGTGGCTTGATGTGATCTGATTCGTTAATGAACTAGGCCTTGAACATAATTGAAGAAATTTATCTTTTTATCCAATCGACGACTCAACTCTTATTAGTATTCTGCACATTTCAGAACTTCATATCCTGATTTTTATTATGCTTGACATGTTAAAACTGTGGCATTAGAACCGAACAATCTCTCTTTATTACACACTTCAATTTCTTATGAAACATTTTCTCACAAATCAAAGAACTACTTGATTAATCCTTTTTAACTTTAGATTTGGTTTCATTTGAAAATGCAATAATTGTAGTATGCTATAATATTCATCTCCAAGACAGCTTTGCATTTTTAAGTTACAATCTTATTTTATCATGTCTTCTATCTGTTTTTTGTTGGATTATTTATTGTTTACTATTAGATTTTATAGCCAATGATCACTTCTTCATATTTAACCATATTCCTAATGGAAATTATGTAACTATGACCTTGCTTTAGTTTTGGAGCAAGGCACTCTCAACTTTCATCACTCTAATCAAATCTTTATTGCTTATCAGTTCACTTTCTCTTTACAGATTACAAATGAATTTCAATGCGAGTTTGAATCAACTATTTATTCACTTTTTCTTAATGATTTATACAAGTTACAGCTACCCACATCTATTTGTTGTGTGTCTAGCAAAGTGAATTGAAGATTAATATTTGATTAACATTAATTTTATATATAAGACAATTATTAAATTGGATCTGTGACTCATATACAAAAGAAAGTGATGACAGTTTCTCAAGTTCTGTTGACAGATGTTATCCTCGGATTTCTCTAAATGAAATCAATTCAAAGATGCTTCCTTAATGGTAATGGCAGACTTAGCATGATTGGAACCTAAGACTTAAAATGGAACACACTCCTAAGTCTCAAGTGTTCTCCACCATGCAAATATCGCTTGATTATTATTAGGAAAATGTTAACATGGGCACAAGTTAACATGACCCTTGTTATTAATACACACATACATTTGCTATATTAGTGGATATACAAGTAATGTTATAAAATGAAGTTATTATGTGCCTATGTTCCTTGTTGAAGTCCCACGTCGACTGATGCAACAAGCAAAGTAAGCTGGTAAGGTTATAAAATGAAAGGACTTCTTAACTTGCAAGTCCACAGATGGGATTTAACTGAATTCCTGTAAAGTTGCAGTTGTATAATGTAGCTTAGATGAGATTCTTAAATCAGAAAATTTTTATCGTTTTCAAATTGAAAAATTTCTTTTGAGTAGTTTTATGCAACTGCTTAATTAGTTTATTGTTTTTAATGTGTATTTATTATATTTGTTGTTCCATCCTGATCAAGGACCACGTTTAATCAGTATGGGTATAGAGATATTATTTCATATTAATACGACTCTAGTATTATTAATAAAGAATATATTAAAAATAAATCATTTAGGTTTTTTGTCAAAAAATAAATCATATTACACTAAAATAGAGAAGGTAATATGTTAAACCAACTTAGCCAAAAATGCTCTAACACATTCTGTGTTTGAACCATAACTCCCTGATCCACATGCTGCAACCGAAGTTGTTTTCGTCTTCAAACAGTGCATCCATATTACATTTAAGGTCCTTAACTGTGGCCTTTTCCATTGCATAATGACACCATTCTGCTGCTGGTCAGTGACTGTTCTGTTCCTTTCAAATCAACCAACAGTTGCTTCAGTTTTTGTAAGGTCAGCTGAAATTGAGGAATGACTCTCACAAGAATACTGAAATTCAAGAACATATTACATAAGATTTAATTGATCTTCCTTGCTGGCAGACTTAATACGGTGTGACAAACAATTATAAATGAGGATGAGGTTGACTCAAATGCCCCTTACAATTGATATTATAAAGATTTGAAGTATGTGGTCTTCATCTTTCATATCATACAAATTTCAGTTTGGAAATAATTCCAGAAACATTAATAAGGTATAGATCTATATGTCATATGCTTGGATAAAATAACTTAATCACAATACATAATTATCTTAGTCATTGCCACTAAGAAGCTTAAGTCCCCCTCAAAAAAAGCTTAAGTCAAAAAATATGTGCAGAATACTCTACGAAAGCTGCTGGGAACGAGTCCCACATTGAAGAACCTAGAAAACAACTTGGTAAACATTTGATATAAAAGAAGCAACGAGTGTAGCGTTCAACACATACATATTTCGATATGATGGCTTATAATCAAGAGTATCATTATTTCATAATATCTGGGTTATTCCGGATTACTTGCGTGGATGTCAATATCAGACTATTTTGCCATGTTGAATGCTACCTTAGTTAAATACTTTTTTATGACATTCAACACATGTACTTTATGTTTTGGTCTCGCATGTTATTAATGTTATATTCTGGTCTCTTAATTTATACTCTGTTAGCCAAATAAAATTTTGCCGTCAACGTTAATAATTTAGGGACCAAAACGTAACGGTACTCCCGCTTCAAAAATTTATAATTTAACGAGCATTTTATGAAATAGAGTTATTTATTAATATTTATATTTTATAAAACATCATTTTACAAGAAAAAACATCATTTCATTATTTATAAAAATCATATTAAAATTTTAACATTTTCTCATAAAAAATAATCAATATTCTTTGTTATATGTAACAAAAATTCAAAACACTTTTGGTAAATAAGATTTAATTATTGTAATTGTTAACCATAGAAAACAATTATTTTTCTTAAAAAAAACAACTCGTTTCAATATTAATTTGATGATGTGGTGTACCGGGTGTACCATAGAATTTGCCTTTTAAAATACTTGAAAACGATAATAATGGATTCTAAGCATATATGCATTATGTTTGGCCAACCAACACAGAGTAGGTGGAGAAAAGCTATTAGATAGCCGACTGTGTTGCTGGTACAAGGGAAAAGCTTTAAAACTATACAATGTTAAGCTTCGTGAATAATTTAGTCGCGGTAAAAACAGTACTCTTTGAATAAACTTCTATCTTTGTAACCAAAAAAGAATAAACTTCTATCTTTGAATAAACTTCATTGTATAAAATTGTGGTTTAGGCAAAGTGCTTCAAGTTGGAATACTTGTTTTGAAAGACAATATATTGACGAAGAGCATACTAAAACTTCAGGTACATGAAACTCCAATTACTTATCATTTTCATTCTTGTAAACGCACGCACACACACAAACAACAAAAGAATGAGTAGTCGATAAATAATGAAAACGAGACAATATAGGTTAGCTTAATAGTTAATACATGTTTCAATCTGAACTGAAGTAAATAAATAAAAACATTAGGACGTAGGAAGAGTGTCAAAATCTTCACAAAGGTCATGGTAACAGATTTCATGAAAATTCAATACCATAAAAGTGTTGAAAAGCTACACAACCATACAAGTTTGGTGGCCTCAGCTAGGCACTAATACAAGATGTGGGATTTCATCAAAATTAATCATCCTCAGATTGGAATAAATTCAAAAATTTCTCCCATGATGGAATACTAGCATGGTATGACAATTATAAATGTGGATCAGCTTGACTTCATCCAAATGTCTTGCAAATTTCACGTTTGAAAATAATTCTAGAAATATTCATGAAGTGTGTCATATGCTTGGATAAAATAACTTAAAGGCGTTGTGGAAAGATGTGCTAGAGGAGAAATATGGCCCGTGTAGGGAGGTGATTTTGGAAGGGGGTTGGCATAGGCACGCGTCTTTGTGGTGGAAGGATTTAGTGAAGATAGATGATTTTGGTGCTATTAGTTGGTTTAACTCGGAGGTGGTGAAGAGAGTAGGGAATGGTATGACCACTGGTTTTTGAAATGATAAATGGCGAGGGGATAGGTGTTTTAGACTAAAATATCCTAGACTTTTTTTAGCTCCGGAAGACACTTCTAAACCGCATCCCAACTAAGGATAATCTAGTGTTGAGGAATGTTTTAGCTCCGGAAGTCTCCATTTTGTGTGTTTTGTGTAACAGGGAGGAAGAATCATCTCGACGTCTATTTTTATATTGTGATGTGGCTAGGTTGGTTTGGTTGAAATTGATGGTGTGGTTGGATTGCGCTTTCTTAATTCCTCCGAATTTATTCATTCATTGGGGGGGGATAAGAAAGTGGTTCAAGGATTCCGGCTAATTTGGCACACGACAATAAATTCAACTAAAGAGGTGGATGACAAAATTTATATAATGAAACACAACATCACTTTTCATCATTGTTGGTTTCCCCAAAACTGAATGTGAAACAGAACAATCAAGTTGGGTTTTCACTCTTTCGAGGAGAGGAACCCTAACCTTTGTCACTTCGTGTTGCTTTACATTCTCAGGTATTTCTTCTTCTTCTTCTTCTTTTTTGCTAGGTTCTTCTATTTTACCAAATCAAAATATTAGTTGATTAAAAGAAGAGCTTCCTTCATTATCTCTGGTCGAGCCACCGCTTTGGCTCTTTCTCTACCTGATGGATGGCTAACTAAAAACCTTGCAAGCACAGGATATTTCTCAGGAACATCTAACTTTGCCATCTTCTCATAGTATTTAGGAGCTTGCCGGGGATCATAGCCAGCTGCTGCCATTAGTAGAAGTCCAATGTAATCTGCTTCAAATTCAAACCTGCAAATTATGAATAAATTGGATTGAGAACAAGCAAAAAGGACCGTTGGTTTAGAGAAGATGAAACACAGTATTCTACTTCCATACTAATGATGCTAAAAGGAAGAACAAGTAGCACAAATTAACAAACGTAAGAACACATGACATTAATGAACAATTAAAGAACAAAACGGTAAATCAATGGATTAGAAAAGAGAGATAATGAATTAATCTTACCGATGATCAATCCAATTCCTCACTGTTTGGTAAAAATCAATGGTGACAAATCGATTAAGTACACGGTGTATCATAGAAATCAACTCGGCCTTTGTATGCCTTTCACAGCCATGCCTTGCCATAATATGCGCAATCTAATTAACGAGAAAACCAACGTTATTTTTTCAACAACAAAAAAAAAAACTCAAGATTCACAATGCAACCGCAACTGCAACAAGGAGTTATACAAAGGAAGATGATAAATTACCTCATGTGCAAGCATAGTTGCTAACTCTACATCACTTGGAAGAAGCTCAATGAAAGCAGTGGATGCAATAATCTTCCCTCCCGGACAAACTAAAGCAGGAAAATAACGAACAGGGACACCAGTCACGATCAAAACCTCCCAATTCAATCCATCCAAATGAGACAAAGAAGGTGGTAGCTTTCGTGTCATACGCAACCAAACACGATGCAAAAAGCCATACTGAGAAATATCCTCAGAAATAGACCTCAATTTGTTGATCTCTGAATGCATAGCGCCAACAATATTTTTGGCGATCCTTGTAACCCTAACACTATGTGAATGTGTTGAAGGTAACGTCAGTCCTTGAAACTGTTGTTTCCACTTTTCAAACTCTCTCTGACCAGAAATTCTCTCGGTGGAAGCTTTTGTTGGGTCAATGAAACGAGTTCGATTAATGTATGGAATAGTCTCAGCATTTCGTAGGCGGAATACAATGTGTGGAGAAATTGCAGCTGAAGCAAATGAAGCAGCGGCAAGAGTAAAATATCTGAGCTTTCCCATTGTTGTATTGTATGAAGAGTAACCAGAAGTAAATCTCATTTCATATAATTAAACATATAAAGTATGTCAGCCTACATCAAATCCAAGAATGGATTCTGATATACAATTCAAGCGTACATAACAGTATACTATCATTGTATAGAACTCCCGACAACAATGACAACACACATACACATGTTGGCAAGCAATATCTCATACGCAATCACAATTATACACATGTTGACTCCCTAAAACAAGTTTATTTTGTAGAAAAGTTACCAAGGAAAAAAGTTTAGTTTGTAAATGCATATGAAAAATATTAGTTTTTAAATAAGTTACTTAGGAAGTTCATACCTCTTACATTCACCACATGTCATCACTAAACAAGTTAATGGCAAGATTTCTATCTAATATCCATATCCATTAGGATCTTATTATGTATTTTGATGAAGACTTAAGCAAACAACATTCAAAAGAGTTTAATTTATAATACATAGATTCCAAATAACAGAAGCTCATAGTTATTCTGTATAAATTTGATATTAAGGTAACAAAAACTTATAAACAAATTGAGTAAACCAAAACTGTCTTCAGTCAAAGTGAAATACATAAAGGAAAACCACCATTTTGATCCCTCAAAGTGTAGCTCCCTGTCACATTGGTCATTGAATGCATATAAATTGCAAACACATTCACAGGTGTCTCTTTTATTAATCACTTTGGTCCTCAGTTTATTTAGTCATCGAATGTGTAATTTGTTGTTCAATTTAGTATATATATTACATTCAAGACTCGGGATGTATTTGCAATTTTGATACATTACAACACCGAACATAATCGGGGACTAAAATGGTTGTGTACCCTATACATAAACAATAACTAATGACTCTCAACCCATAGTAATTGAATCTGGAAAAAGGATTAAAAAGAAAGAAAAATACTGTTACCTGCAATCTAGAATGGAAGTGAATCTGCAAATGGAAATGAATCTGCAGAAAAAGGAAAGCAATTTTCATCAACGAAAAATAGAGCATAGAAAAACAAACATGAACAATAACCTAGAGGATATATAGGCAAGCAAATTTTGGTGTCCAACACCGTATATGTATATGGTATAGATACAATTTTGTTTTTTAATTAGTTTTTACTTGGTCTCCAAGTCACATCCATCGTTATAAATTTATTTTTATACCGTGTTAAATTTTAGATGTTCAGATAACATCATTCATTGAAAATCAGTCTAAACAAATACAGTTCAAATCACTTTAAACATATGCATTCTCCAACAAATTAATCACCAGCAGCATAATCACACCAGCATGTGAAGCTTGTGACTGCAATTATTACTCCCATTTCATAATTCAATCATTAACAAACTAAAACCACACAAATTATTCACTCCAAAATCAATCTAGTAACAAAAGGCTTTTCAAAATAACATGGAAATGTAATAAATAAAGGACCCATTTGGATTGACTTATTTTTGAGCTTATGAAAAATAGCTTTTGCAAAAGTTAATAAGTTTTTATGTTAATTCATGAATTCTCACTAATAAAAATTGTATCTCCATAAGTTGTTTTTTCATAAACTACCTTGACAACCATATGAATAAACTGTTTGGTATAAGCTCAAAAATAAGTCAATCCAAACGGAGCCGAAATGCATAAATATACCCTACTAGATTGTTCAAGTTCATGTAAAAAAAATGAAATGAAATAAAAGAAGTTAACAACAACACATTCAAATGATATAAAATAGTTGATCTAAAGAAGGAAAAATGAAACCTTCACGCTAAACTTAGATGCACAGATGTAATGTAAACCAATGGCAGAAAAACAAAGCCATAAACATACTCGTAAATGCAAATTCCATACAATCATGGAATGATAAACACAAACACTCTTCCTTTGATTCATTCCCAAATTTTTTGTCTTACTTACAACCCATTTGACAAACACAAGCTCCAGTCTAGATTTTACACATTCCCAAATTGTGAAATAAACAAACAAACAACAACCCATGTATTCTTAGGTTTCCATCATCATAAAGAACAAGTTTTTAATCAACTAATATTTTGATTTGGTAAAAAAGAAGAAGAAGAAGAAGAAATACCTGAGAATGTAAAGCAACACGAAGTGACAAAGGTTAGGGTTCCTCTCCTCGAAAGAGTGAAAACCCAACTTGATTGTTCTGTTTCACATTCAGTTTTGGGGAAACCAACAATGATGAAAAGTGATGTTGTTACCTGCAACTTGGTGAAAAACCCTAACTTTCTTCCACCTTTGTGTGGTGCTTGAGAAGAGAATGAGTAGAAAGCCGGGTACTCAAGAGTGTGAAGAGTAAGAATGGAACAGTGACAGTTGGATGCATAAAACGACAAAAACAACTAGCTAACGTTGTTTGAATCGAAATTTGGAATGAGACAGGTTGGCACAGAAAACGACAAAATCTAAGGATGTTACTACTTTAACTTTTTTCTTCTTTCGGTCTCCATTCTTCCCGCACAACAACATAAATATGTTCCCAACATTCCAACTAGAAATCATATTATTACGATTTATTTTAAAAAGGACGTCAAATATCTCGATGTCGGACACACTGACACGAACCATATAATTACATTAAATTATGTCATTTTTTAAAATCTTAGTGTTGGTGTCTATGTCATATTCGGTGTCTGTGTTTGTGTTCGTACTTCATAAAACACTGATAGTGTTTGAGTTATTGTTTGGTGAACATATATTTATCCTTTTAGCACATAAATTTTAAAATTTATAAAAATAGTCCAACAAAGTTTGATATATAAAGAATTTTATCACTTTATCCAAACAAATGAATTTGAAATAAAGAGTATTCAATGAAAACATTTAAATTGTTTAAAATTTTAATTTCTCTAAAATTTTTAATTAATTCATCCAAACACACTCTAATGTATTATTTGAAAAATGAAAAGGGAAAGTATGGGAAGAATTTGAAGGAAGGGTAAACAAAATTGTGTTTTTTTTTTTTTTTCCGAGTGTTTTCAATGGAGATAAAAGGAAGAAGAAAAAAAATATCAACAGGGTTGAATGGACTAAATTTCCACAACTTATCGAATCATATTGTTCAAATTTTTGTTACGTAACGTCCCGAATAAGATTACTTTCGATAGAGGAAACTAATAAAAAAAAGTGAAACTTTTCAGGGAAAAAAATGAGGTGAAAACTAACGACTAATTTCGAAGTGATCTTTATAAACTACCATGGTACATATAAAAATTCAATGTTATGAATCTGAGAGGATATTCTTATGTGTGTGAGTTCAACGAACATTGAAAACTGGTTGACATTAGATATAAAACGAGTAACCTAGAAAACAAGTTGGTAGACATTAGATATAATACGAGTAAACCATTAATTTGACGAAGATAAAGACTATTTTGAAATATTAATAGAGTCATTGACTAATTTAAAAGTGACTTCCAAAGACATGAACTAATTTGGTAGTTTAATTGATATAAAACAAGCAGCAAGTGTAGTGTTCAATTCATTCCTAATTTGGCTTATTTTAAAATTTGGAGTATTAACACTCTGGAATATTTTTGGAATACACATTTTTTGAGGTGTTAAAATATTTTGCTATAGTTGAATGTTTTTTGGTTAAATACTTATTTTGTTTGTTTGTTTGTTTGAGTCTTTGTGAACAATGCATTTCTTTGGCCAATATTGTGCAGTTCATTTGGGGAACTTTGATTTCACACAAGTCCTGCACTAAAAGAGAGAGGGTAAATAATATGGTTAAACCACCTTAGCAAAAGAAGCTCTAACAAAATTAGACAAATTTAGATGGGGCTGTAGATGGAAAAAGATGGGGGTGTAGATGGAAAAAGTTTTCCAGTTTGAGATTGAATGACTCATGATTTTTTCTCTATTCTCTCATATATTACTCTCTCTGTTTCTCATCTTAACTACTATAAGTTGATATTTTCCCGGATTACCCATTCCTAAGATGTCAAACCCAATGTTTTGTTTTGTCATGTTGAGTGACATATGGTAAACCTTTGTAAAATTGAATCATCAAGAGCATAAAGTCAACATTTGATGCCAGACAAATATTTCCTTCAAAACTAAACCATACCATTGTGAATGTTACATAATTTATATTAAGAATATATATGGTTAGATATGATCAAGTGATAATTAGCTTTAAAATCTAATTGCAAACCATAAATAATCCAATAAAAAAACAGATAAATGACGTGATAAAATAAAACTAGCAGAGGAAATAAGATTGTAACTTAAAAATGCAATGGTGTCTTGTTTAATTGTAATGCCAAAGCCACAGTTTTAACATGTAAAGCAAATTAAAATCAGAATTCGAAGTCTGAAATGTGCAGAATATAAATGATCTTTTAATTCTAATTGTTTCATCTCAACTACCAAGCTTACATCATCACCACAAAATCATATAAGGAAATGATTAAATTGAGTTATTCATGAACATATTACATAATATTCATCTAATGTAGAAAGCATAGATGATATTCCTTGATGACAAACTTAGCATGGTGTGACAATTATAAAGATTCGAACTTCATCTTTCATTAATGAAGCATATCATATGTTTGGATAAAATAACTTAAAATCACCACACATAATTATCTTAGTTAATCTAGTCAAAAAATATATGTAGATAGGTAAATAAAAAGCATAAGGATACCTTAAGATTGTTAGATATATGTAGGAGAAGAAAGACCTAGTGAGTGCCTAGTTGCTGGGCATGAGTCCCACATCGAGAAACCTAGAAAGCAACATGGTAGATATTTGATATAAAACAAGCAGCTGGACATGAAGAGAACATCACTTCTTAAAGCATGGGATGTGTTTGGATTACACATTTCGGGAGTGAATGGTTTGGAATATTTAATCTTTGGTTTCATATTCTATCTTTTCACTTTTGAAATTTGTTGTCTGGACATGAATAGCTAGTAGTTACTACCAATGTATTGCACTAAAGCATTGGCCTGTACACCCTATCAATGTAAGTTTTAAAGTTTTTTATATTTTTATTTTTAATACCATACTTTTGGCATAATCTTGGGCCAACCTACCAAACGAATTGAGTAATAATATTTGAATCATCAAAGCTTAAAATTTTAGTCTGATTAAAGAGTGAATTTTTTTATTAAAGTAACAACCGAAATATGGTATGACATATATAATTGCAAGCCTCTTTGAATATGAGCGACCAACGGTAAGAGATATAACAAGTTGTCAAAATAATTGCAAGCCTCTTTGAATATGAGAGATCAATTAATCTCTCTCGTTGTACTATACTATTATGTATCTGATGAATGTCCTCCACCAATGTCCTTTAGGAGCTTGATAGCATTCAACGCAAAGGCGGAGCTACAATAAACATTGTGTGGGCATGTGCCTGCACTAAAATTTTCATTTTAGTAAATAATAGTATTGTTTTATGCCAATTAACAGCCTCCATTATTTGAGTATAAAAAAATACTAACGTATCAAAACTAGGTCAAATGCCATTCCTTGAGGAAACTATTCCAATTACTTATATCTCATTAATTGATAAATTGATCGATTAATCATAATATATATTTCTTCCATCTTATGATAAGTGATTATTTGTAATAAAATTTTGTTTTAAATTCAATGATCTTTTCAATGCAATCTTAATTATTTTGTATGTCCTAAAATGATTGATCTAGTTGAATGTTTCAGATATGTTAGTCAATACACAATTTTGAAAAAGTTAATATGTTGAAAATACTCATTGACACAAATCTAATATCTTATATGCAGACATTTGTATGTACATATAAGTAGGAAATTAGAGTCAACTTATGTTACGAGAATATTGTATATATCAAACAAGGTCGGTCATTTTAGGATTGAAGGAGTACTTTTTATGATTTACACTAATACTTGCATTATTTATTCTCAACGTCCCAAGAAATAAGATTTGGCTTAAAAGCATTATCTTGATCTCCCTATATAAACTTTCTACAAATCCGATCAATATCATCAAACATAGATTGAGGTAACAACACAATTTGAATAACATACGAAGGAATTGCTTGAAGCACTGATTTTGCCAAAGTGACGCGACCAACAAAAGACAACGTCTTACATTTCCAAGAACTAAGCCTTTTGATTCACTTTATCAAGAACAAATTGATATGTGTATCGATTAGTAGAAATGTAGCATGTTGTTCAAATAGATTCTTGCTTGAAAGTGAAATTGATTAAACCAACAATATAAGTGATTTTTTGGCCAAATTTCAACATTAAAAACTCCACAAAATAAGAGCTGCATTGCTCCTGCTACATTAAAGATTGACTGAGAAGAAAATAGAAATATTAAATGAATTCCCAATTTCTCAATAATCATGCACTCTTTAATAGTGTTAGCAGAAGAAATGCAGGATACTCTACCAAGTAAGTCCCAAGCTTATTATAAACACCATATAAACATGTTGGTAAACAATTTTTTAGCTTATTTCTTTTACTATAAACACTTAAGTAAGGTATTTATCCAAACAAATGTTTAAATGTATCTATGGTGTATTCTGATTCTTTTCTTCGGTGTTTGATTCTTGTTTTCCAATCTAGAAGAAATTCAAAGTGAAAATTGGCTCTTGATTTTGATTCTTTTTGTAAGTGTTTAGTTCTTGTTTTCCTATTTAGAGCATGTTTGAATTGGTTTATTTGAGTTTATCTATTGACATAAACATGAGTGATTAAGAGATAGCGCAAATTCGTGCAATGAACTAAGTTTTCAAAAGGAGTTCACATTTGCGTAAAGCTATAACTGGGAATTTGACTCCAAACCTACCAAGAATTGTGAAGACAAACGAATCACAACAATAGAGAAGAGAAGATCATGGACAAAATCCATGTGAAGTGGAACAAATCTTGCTCTTCCCATTCAGTATATGCAGGATTTTCACTTCCTGCTTCGCGATGTGTTGTTAAGAAAAACTGGAGGAATATGTATGGTTTCACCATTTTCGTTCCACAAAGCACACCTTCCACCTGTTGTTTCCGTTGGAGATAATTCGTATAGTCAAGCTTAACAGAAAATACTGGCATGCACATTTTTGATGCCGCAACAGTTATATGTTGAGTCTTAGTGGGACAAGATGAAGGAGTAGTGTGAAGAGTAGACATGGCTCAAGGATCAAAGGAGTAGCTCTCAAGACACCATGTTAGAAACCGACATTGATGAAGAAGAGAAAGCTTGAAAAAAGGAGAGAAAAGAGGGAGAATTTGTAACTGTTTCTCTAACTGAATCTTGTATATATCACATTGTGTTAAATCAATGAGACTAGTAAAGCTAAGTAAAAAGATCAATTTTGTTCTGCATGATGTGTTGAAAATGATGTATCAATTATAATAACCATTTGAGCTTCATAACTTAAGTGTGTATGTGAAGAAATTACTATAACATAATTAAGTTCAATTATTAAGAATATATTTATAAAGCTAGCATATAGTATTCATTAGTATAAAGTTTTGTTAATTAGATTTTTTCTAGAGACCATTGATACTTGTAGTTAGATCTTGAGTTTAGTGGTTCCTTTCATTCATTGTGTGGCCACTACAAGAAATATTGGATTTTCCTACAAAACTTTCCGAGGAAATTTCCTACGAATTTGTTTCCTACGAATTAGCGACGAAATATTCGTCGGAAAGCATATGTCAGTCAAAGGGGGACCCTTATACACAGAAAGATGGGGTGTGGCAGCATGTGATTGGCTGATTTTACCGAGGAAAAATTTCCTAGGAAAAATTGGGCCCCACATGCACAGAAACTAGTGCGTGGATGCATGGGATTGGCTTGCTTTACCGAGGAAATGTTTCCTAGGAAAGCTGCGGCCCCACATGCACAAAGACCGTTGAATAAAGGGTGCGTGGAAGGTTGTGATTGGTTGAAGTTACCGACGAAAGTTTCCTAGGAAAGCTGGTGCGTGGAAGGTTGTGATTGGTTGCCGTTACCGACGAACTGTTCGTCGGAAAAATAGCCGTTTATTACCGTTGCACCATCTCTGTCTTTAAATACCAATCTTCAATCACTTTTTCTTCACTCTATTTTTTTCCTTACAATTTTCTTCACTCTATTCTCACTCAATTTTTTTTAATATCACTCAAATTTTATTCTCCATCATTTTAATATCATTATTGAAGTTTCTAACACAGGTTATTATTGTTATTTTTTTATAATTGATTTCAATTTTACATGTGTTTGAATTTATAAATATTTAATGTAGTTATATATTAAAGTAAATTACATTTTTTTTTTTATAGTTTTGTTGGTTCCGATCCATTTTGAGGTTGTTCGTTGCCGTTGATTTTGCTGCCTCCGCTTAGTTCGTCGACTTATTATTTGAGGTTGGTATATTTCTAACTTAGTTTAAATAATTGCTACAATGCTATATATTTGTAATAAATATTAATTATTAAAAAAATAGTTACTAAAATTATTATATTGTAATAAATAAAGATGTTAGCAGGATTTTTCTAAAAAAAATGTTTGTCGGATTAACTTCTTTAAAAAAATATTTAGTGGGATTAAATTAAATTTCAACTTATTAGTGTTAGAGAGAGTATAATAAAAAAAGTGTTAGCTTGTAGAAAAACTGGTAGTTTAGTTTAAAATGTTTACTTTTAAAAATGCGTGTATTTATATATTGTTAATTTAGTTATTAAAATATGTTGCATTATTTTTTGTAGTTTCCTTGCTTTCGATCCATTTTAAGGTTGGTGTTGCTGTTGGCTGGCTATTGCTT
>Ga0315913_1001441_pt1 | contig 26236 bp, 18 predicted proteins | sample MpolsnodulesMG_FD_207736 | JGI IMG/M metagenome (GOLD analysis project Ga0315913, IMG submission 207736) | Medicago polymorpha root nodule microbial communities from Los Angeles, California, United States - small nodules | ecosystem: Host-associated > Plants > Roots > Nodule | place: USA...
AAAAAAAAAAAAAAAAAAAGACGCTGTCTCAAAAAACTACAGTGCCGAACGCGCGTGCCTACATTCGCCCTTTCTTGCAGCGACGTCGTTTTTGTGTCCTTCCTTTGATTTTTTTAAATTAACTTTTCAAAATATCTGCAAAATAACTGTAAATATTTTTCCCTCAAAAAAATAAAAACTATAATATTTTAAAACAAGAATGCACATGCATTATTATGTATGAAAAAAAATGCACATTAAACTCAAAACTCACTGCTTAAAGAGCCTTAACAACATTAGATTTAGGTTAGATTATTAGCTAATGATGCTTTTAGACACACAAGATATTTTTCTCATGTATCATTTGAGAATTGACTAAGAGATAGGACAAAAATAGGGTGAGAGGGTGGTCAAAAATTCAAAATTGTATACTTTACTAAATTTTGGTTCAAAAAGTAGTTTAAAGATGAATATCTTTAGGCTTTGTTTGAAAGTTTGGAGGAGAGAGTTTTGGAAAAAATAAAATAGTTAGTGGAAGAAATAGAAGACATTGAAATGAAGGGTTTTGGAGGTTAATTTTTTATTCATAATGCAAAGTCCATTCATTTAGAGGAACTCGAAAATGGTATTGGGGGAGAGTTTTGGAAGGTTTATATGAATTTTTCAAATTTAATATATGTTGTGATAATATTCTTAAAATTAAAAATATATTAATCAATAGGCATTAGTTTATCATTCTCTAAAAAATTGTTCTTTCAAAAAGTGTGAAAGATTTTTTCATTTTTCTATATATTTCCAACCCTTCAAAACCCTCTCTTTCTTTCCCCCCTCCAAACTCCCAAATAAAATCTTACTTACCAACTTGGGGTGAGTTGCTTTTATAAGACAAGAGCAAAATGACACCAAAAAGAATAGTGTCAAATTAAGTTGGAATCATACTCTTATATGTTGCCAATTTCTCATAATATTATTTAAAAAGGAAAAAATTACATAAGAACTGGAGGGACATACAACCTGACTCAGTCAACAACTCTAACGGACAAAACCAAAAAAACTCCACAAGATGGATTCAACCCTAAATGATTCTAACAATTAAGCGCGGGTCTAAAGTTTGACGAATGAATCGATCGTCAGCACGAGTTGAATCGGATCACGTAAGATAAACTTGGCGTGAGTAAATTTCATTAGTCTTGATATCAAATAGGTACTCTAATTTAAAAGAAGAAAAAGAGGGTGTTATATAGAAAATAAGAGTTCCGTTAAGCTCTCTTTGTGGATCTCACATCATTTTAATTTTAAAATATTAGCATTTAACTATAGCAGTTATTAATGATACTCTTGTAAAAAAAATATGAGTATTACTTTTCCCACCCTATAGGATTCTCGCGCGCCCTGCGTTTTTTCCAAAAATGTCCTTGAGGTTTCCGGATTTCATAATCCGGAATGGTGTTTTCCTTTGTTATAGGGTGAAAAATGGAGTTACAGATTTTTTTGGATTTTGTAATCCGAAAACTTCAAAAATAGGGCGCGTTACGTGATGTTTCCGGATTACGTAATCCGAAAACCCCCTAAACACCCTTTTTCAAGGTAAAACAATTCGGATTATATAAACCGAACTGTATCAGCACAAATCCTAAACATGTTTGTAACATGTATAGCCATTTTAGGGACAATATTAATCTTCCTAACTATTATCCTTTTGTTTTGGGTCATTGTTACCTGTTCTTAGTCAAAAATCGGGTTTTCGAGCTACTTGATTGGATTGCTCTGAAACTTCTTCAAAAAATCAGAAAAAAAATTCAAGGACCATGACTCCCCTAGAAGGAACTTCTTACGGGACTCCGCCCCTCAAAATCCAAAATTCCATCGTTTAGACTCATTTTTCATTTATTTTAATTATTCATATTCTCAGAAAAATCCGAAAAAATTTGCACTGGTTTTATTTGATTTTTAGAATTTTTCGGTGGTATTTTTATGATTTTATTTGACAGGCTTTTAGCATTTTTTACTTAGCTTTTTTGTTGTTTTTTAAAAGCAAAACTCAAAACTGCTGAAATGTGAGAGAGTCTGATGACTGATTATACATAAGAATTGTCCGGATTATAAAATCCAAAATAGTAAACATAAATCCAGATTTTAAAATTCGGACTGAACAGTGGCATTTTTGGAAAAAATGCATGGCGCGCGAGAATCCTTTAGGGTGGGAAAAGTAATACCCAAAAAAATTTGGGGTATTGAATTTGGGAAAAGTAATACCTCAGTATCTTAGCTCCCTTACCGGTCACTAATAATAAGATAGAAGGTATTTTAATTAAACATATGTTTGGTTCAAAAGAGGGGAAGATAAAGATTTTAATTAAAAATGTGTTTGGTTCACAAGGGAAAAGGAGGGATTTTAAAATTAATTTATTGTTTTATCTTTAAACTTAATTAAATATACGACAATGCTTGTTTCTACGATTTCATAGACCGGCGAAATGCAAAAATACATATAATAGTAAAAGTTGTTACAAGGATTATATAACTTGATAATAATAAAAATTGTTACAACGATAATATAACCTAGTAATGATAAAAGTTGTTACAAGGATGACATAAGTTAATAATAACAAATGTTGTTACAAGGATAATATATTCTATTAAAAAAAATTGTTGCAAGGATAGTATTGAGATTTTAAATTAATCTAAAGATAATTGTGGTAATGCAATAATTTTAAAGAAATTCCCTTTCCTCCTCTCCCCTTTGAAAAACTCCAATTTCAGAGGAAACAAAAGGTTGATCTTGAAAAGATTTTGCTCCCCTCCTCTCCCGTCCCTTTTCCTTCTAAAAACTGAATCAAACACATCAAACTAAAAATATAAGAAATAGCTATTACTATCTTTCTTTATAAACAAAAAAACAAATTTTACTATTGTCATTACACTGTGAACGTCAGTACACTGTGAACGTGGTGCAAAAAAGCGCCACTTTGAAGAGGCAAAAAGGGCATAAACAAAAAACCACCCTTACAAAAAAAGGCAAAGTTAAACACTGTGAAATTTTGGTGCACCGCCGACCCTTTAATCTATCTATATGCGATGAAGTATACTTTCAAAATAAAAAAGAAATACAACATCAAAACACACAACATAAAAAGTACATAAACAAAAAATAAAAACAGAATCTGTCTCCACACCAAGACAGTTTGGGGGACAAAAAAAGAGGGTTTTTTTTTTCCCTGTTGCCCTTCAATTGGTGGAATGAAATGAAGGATATTGATAGTGTGAATGAAAAAAAAAGGTCTGTTGGCAGAAAAGAACAACAAATGTATAAACCAAAAGAAAGATGGAAAAATAAACACACCATTTTGCCCACAAAAAGTAAAAGATTAGAAAAGTAGAAAGATACACTTTGAGATTGCAATGTAGCCCCCTTTTATAGAGGAAAATGATCATTGTTAACACATGAGTTCACTTCTACCATGAATTATTTTATGGTTAGTATAACACTCAAGCTAAGTGTAGAGATGTGAGTTCGATAGACATATAGCCTATAGTGAAAGTTGCCAAATATTTTCTTGCACTTGCATATATCATTGATAATACCTTCAACCTATTAAAACAAAGCCAATTGATGTTCTCTGAACATTCCTTTGCATGAAGACACACATGTACACATGTCCTTCCTTCTATATTTATTTCATCTGTGATGTTACTGATATGCTTCATTAGCATTGCTTTCTCTAACACACTTTCAAATTCAGGTTCCAGGCCACATGTAAGTCATTGGAGGCATGTATAATAAGTGTTGTCGCGCCCAACTACAGCTTACAAACATTGAAGAACAATTTAAACATTGTGACTTTGCCGCTCAAAATGGGGAAACAACTGCATATTATATATGCAGACTAAAACCTCTTTATATATACAAAGACGAGAGAGGTGTACCTACTAAAACACTCTTATACCAAGGTACAACGGGGTGTAAGTAGGTAGCAAGTAGGATGGGTTGAATGATCATATATGAAGGGTAAATCCCCTATTTTTAGAATATATTTGAACTTCTATGTGCTTTAATTAGCAGTTATCTTCATTGAAGTGATAATTAAGATCATCCTGAGGTAGGTGTTATACGCTAGTGTACCTGAAATCCGTGATAGACGAAGGCACTTATCTGAGAATTAAGCGGATTTCTTGATACGTGGAACCATATAATCACATTGGTCCTTGGTGAATTTTTTACCATTTGATGTGCTTATCTTTTAAGATGATGTTGGGAATAACTTTCGCGCCATGCCACCACCCTTTATATGATGTACCCATGTCTAGTTTCTTCCTTATTAGGCTAAGCAATTAGATCTTATTTGTTTGTGCAGTGTGAATTATGTGGTGTTTGACCAGACCATTATTTCATGACTGCTCATTTGGGGTTGAATTTGTTCTTTAAACCTATAAAATAACGTTCAAAAGATACCTTTTAAATGACTTATAAACGCATAAAAAAATCGTTTGAGAGTTACGAACCGAACTGCTTTAGGAGGAAGAAAAAAAACAGAACTCATTATTTTGGGTGGGGTTCTTAGACCCATACCATTACAACCATTTTCTTGTAATTCTTTTTTAAAAAGGAATCACTTTCTTGTAATAATCTCTACAAAACTCCCCTTAATTATTCCAATATTTTAAGCAAGGTCGGTCCTAGGATTTTTGGTGTCCTGGGCGAAACAATAAATTGTACCCTTTTAATTAATCTAATATTTTTTTCTTGCATTTTTTGTTGCAAAATATTCATTTATAATCAAAGTTATCTAAAAATATATTTTCAATAGAATTAATCAAAGCGAATTAAAAAGAAATATATTTATATATTACTAATTACTAAATAAAAATAAAAATTTTGGTGCCCCGAAAAAAGTGGTATCCTGGGTTGCCGCCCCTCGCGCCCACCCTCAAAGCCACCCCTGAATTTTTAAGTTATATTTTTGTTATTGTATTTTAATATTTTAATTTGCTAAGGATACGTCACTTATTTGAACCAAGAAAAATCTTTCAAAGGCACAAACTTAAATCAATATTATTTGAACACAATTAATATACTTTTTAGATTTAGATTAGAATAAGAATAAATTTAAAATAAATAAACTTTTTAGATTAGAATACAATTAAGGCGGTCAAAGGCCTAAAATTTAACAAATGTATAAACTTTTTTGATTCATTGAATAATCAATGTATCTTGTTGTAAATATAGACTAAATACATCACTTACATAATAAACCTAAAAAGTCAATTGTTTATTTTAATAAAGATCAGAGAAAATAGTATATATTTATGAATAAATGAAGAATTTAGAATTCAAATATGACCCATATTAAATGCAATGTCTTTGTCAATTGAATTCTCATTATTTAATATCTTGTGTGTCCAAATATTTTGATTGAATTTGTGTCAAGTAAGCATCACTATTAAACCAACGCAGAAAGAATAAAACAGCGAAAAGTGCGCACACATTTGAACTCGGAAAAATAGTTTCAGTGCAAGAAGAACAAAAACGCTAGGGTTTTTGCGTTTGATTCGTGTTTTCACTTTCGTTTCACACTCTCAACTTTTTTTCAAGAAGCACAAAAATGATGAACGCTGATCCTTCTCTCCCCGTGTTAACTACCGAGCAGATTCAAAAGGTGCCAACTTTTTTTCCATTACCAATTTTTCTTCTTCATTACCCTTTTCCTGTTACGTTGAATCTGAGGTTTTAGATTTATCTATACGCATATTTTCATTCTGGGATTCCATAAAAATGTAAACTTTCGCGTTTTTTTCATCATCCATTTTTTATTGTCTCATTCACGTTTAGGAAAATGTCACACACATGTTTGTGGTGTTGTTTTCTTTTTCTTTCCTTGTGCCCTAAGCTATTAATTTGTTTTTTTCTCTTTCGTTAAATTTTTCACAATCATTGAATCCAATGTACGCATAAACTTCATTTATTAAGTCATTTTAAACCGGGTCATGTTGTTATTCATCAGTGTATGAACTTTTGTGAATCAATTTGATTGAATGCATGATGCACTTTTGGTGAAAAGTTTGGAACTTTAATTGAAATAAGATTTAATTTGTATATACTGACAGTGTAAAACTTTTTTTTACACGTGCATCCAATCATATTATCATAACGGTGCCACTTTTTCAGATTAGTTTCTAAGATATCTCTAAAAATATTTACTTGACGTGATTTGATTGAAGTGATTATGTGTTACCTTACCTGAGTTTATCCATGTGGCAGTGCTTGGAGGAGAATGAGGAGTTGATAATGAAAATACTGGAAGGTCAAAAGCAGGGGAAGCACGGCGAGCTCGCACCGTGAGTAGCTTTTTTTTTACTGTGTTTAATTTGTATTGCTTTTGTTTGTTTCTATGTATTATCAAATGGTTTAAATTTCAATCGCATTATCTTTTTTGCTGTCATGGGTCTGAATCATTTTGTTTGTATTGATGAATTTTATTGCATACATTTTAGTACTCTGTGGTAGTTAGTTTGGAAACCCTCTACTTTACATAAACATGTTATCCCTTTTTGGTTGTTCTTTGTCATAGATTATGTATCATTTCATATGGTCATCATCAGATTTATTTCTGAAGCTGTGGTTCAGTTGACAAATTGCTATGTGTGCTTTGCTAACCCTTGAAAAGAAAGGAATATAAGTTATGCTTCTCAGTACTATTAATGTGATCTGATAAATCAAACTTAATTAATGTGAAAGAAAGAATCAATGAAAAAGTGTGTAAAAGAAGTATGTTTCATAATTCATATGCAGCCAACATTTAATTGTATGATGAATCTAGAAGCTAAAGTTTTAATACAAAAGGTTGCAATTATGAATTACATCATCACGAAGCACATGGTAGAAATAATGCAGCTTTACATTTTAACCATTATATCCTGTTGTACCTTGTTCATTCTTGCAGTGGTGAATTATCGGGTCCTAACCTAGTTAAATTATATTAGTTCTAGGAAGAACACGGTTTTAGAAGTAGCTTAAACTGATGCTAAAATAGATTTTTTTGTAACAAAGTGTAGTGTACTCAAACTAAGTGCTCTGAGTAGAAGAGGATGATAGATTTTTTCTTTCTTTGACGTTGAGGATGATAGATTTTACTACTACGTGATTTTGGCTATAAATGCATATGTATTTTATCACATTATCACCCATTCAATCAACAATTTAAATTGGTAACTCTATGTCTTCAATGAACTTCTCACTTTAGAAGAGTTAAATCCATAGAAAACATGTCTGGTATTTATTCTTCTTATTCTTTTTGTGATATGTGCACCATGAACTGATATCCACTTGTTTGAAAATGATTGTGCTGCCAAGTATTTGGGTTGCTTAAGTAAGTGCTCTAGATTCTCATATATTTTATTATGGCCTGTTACATTAAATTGTAATTACTGACGCCATTTCACAAAACAGAATAGTATTTATGTTGTCCCAAATTATTTGTCTTTCCGGTTGAAAAATATAAGCTAATGTTTGGCAGACAAGTTAGAACAGAACAGAAAATGTTCGATATGTGTTAAAAATAAAACATGACATAAAGAAAAGGAGTGCTTATACATTTTGACTTCATTGCATAGAACGGAAGCAAAGATATCAAGTACCATTCTTTTCATATGCCATACACTACCTTGGTTGTATTTGTTATTTAGTTTGAGTTTGTTTGTTGCAAGTGTCATTTATTTACTATATGCTGTGGTTGCCTTCTTAATTGTTATCTATGGCTTATGGCTTTATCATAATTTGTATCTGCTAATAATAATCAAGCTTGCACACTGGCTTCTTTATGACATATTCAATTAACATGATACAGATATCAAGCCAAGCTTCAGCATAACCTGACTTTTCTCGCCAAACTGGCTGATTTTGGACCCCGGGCTAGGCCACAGGCACAAACACATTCTCAGGTTGTTAAGATCATTTGATTAACCAGCTAACCTAGGTTTGAATTATAATTTATAAGATTTCGTCACTTATGTTAAACTTGTTCCATAGGGGCAAGGCATGCAGCAGCAACATCAAGTACCAATGCCACTGCAACGACCAGACTTTGCTGTAAACTCAGCTTTTGATATGAATGAGCAGCAGCAGCTGCAACAACAACACTTGACAATGTCTTTACAACAGCCTGATCTTTCTGCTTCAAAGTTTGCTTTCCAGATGAATGAGCAGCAGCACAATAGCTTTACTGGTACCAACAACAGTGGCATGCAAACAGGAAACAACAATCTGCCAGATATGCAATCATTCGAGTACCAAATTGGATCAGACGTAGGTCCTGGTTGGTCTTAGGAGTAGTCTGAATTTGGATCTTGTGAAAAACTGGACATATACAAAACCATGAATTGTCTCTCAACTTCTGAAATACTATATGTGAGACTGTCTTTCAAACTTTAACAGTGATATTGAAGTGGGAAACGTTTATTTTAGTTGAATTAGCTGTTATTTTTAGTTTCTTTTCGAAGTTCTACAATGTTAATGCTGTTTTTTTAGTTTTTTCCTACCTGTTACGATATGCATTCCGTTCTGTAAAATGCTAGCGTGTAAAGTAAAAGATAATGCATTCAGCTCTTCAAAAAAGAAAGATAATGCCCATCCAATTGTTTGATAATACTATTATATGCTTTTCTATACCCTTACCAACATTGGTGTGGCACAAGTGGGAGAAGTTTGAGTCTCTTAACTATTTGATTAAGGGTTCAAAAACATGTGTTGTGAAAGTTCAACCCCTTTAATAAGTCTTGGTCACATTTTAGTCTCTGCAGTTGTTGGTGGTAGACATCTTAGTTTTAAAAAAACATACTTAAATTATTAATTCATAACTATGTTATTTTCATTGGAAAAAGTTGGTTATTTACTTCAACATTTTTATATAATTTGCTATTTTTGTATTTCTTACAAATTCAATGCAATTTACTTTAAAATGATGAAACACATGTAAAATACGATAATACCCCTCGGCAGTTAACTGCCAAGGAAATATAAAACGGGTTGCAGTTAACTACCGAGGCGTCCTGAAACCAGAAATGGCAGAAGTGGCACTTGCTTCTGGACCTGTAATGTGTTTTAAAACACATAACACAAACCTATTCAAATATTTTCACATCAACAAAAATTATAAATTATCAACATTTGATTAAAGTAAAAATGCACCACGATAACAAATCACCAAGAAGAAATCAAAATGTACCAACATCATTTAAAATACATAATGTCAACCAAATACGAACAATAGTCACCAAAGTTTGAAAATGAAACTAACAAGCCTAAAACGAACAATCCCTAAACAACAACTACAAGCAATCCTACTGTTGGTCCTGGTCTTGCTGATGCTGCTGCTGTTGCCGCCTCCTCGGCCTCTGGCCTCGTCTCCTGGCCAATATCGGCGCAATCTGCTCCCTGACATGGCTCATGGCCTGAAACCACTGTTGAGGGCTCATGACCTCCTCCTGACCCATCTGCTCAACAGCGACACTAACCATGACATAGGTATCAGGCGAGCCTCTCGCCTCATACCGCTCCCACTCCTGTGCAATGATCTGCTTTTAATTTCCTGGCCTGGGAACATCTCCTGGAAGAGGTGGCAAAATCTGAGGGTGAGACACTGTATTGTACCACAACATCTTAGCCATCCGCCATGTATGCTCTCCTGCCGGCTCACCCCAATCGGGCTCCTTAAGAGTGTGAGTGCAGAAGTCTACGAATGTCTGCACAATCTGAGACGATGTCAGCTCTACAACATCCGTCGGATGTCTAGGGACGCTATGGACGTATCTGTACTGCCTCAACACTCTCTCAGGCAAGTGACGGTACACCTACGAACACCGCACATAATCCATCCTGAATACCATAAAACCTACTCAAAACCCTGGATCTCTCTGTGCTCTTCGTACGGCCTCCATCATACGTCATCAAACTGAATACGATCAAGCAATGAGTGATACGTCACCCCCTCCCCATGACCCTTTTGTAGCTTCCACCTCGCCGCAACCGGATAGTTTTCAATATAGTCGGTGTTGAGATCAACACCGAAAAACTTAGGAAAATGCGCCAAAAACCATGCCTGCACAAACCAAACAAATCACATTTATAAATTATTGTACACGAAAAATATAACAAAAAAATAAAAGTTAAGGTTCACATTAATAAGTTTCTTACAGTGAGCAGTGTCACACTTCCCCTAAGAGCTCTGTCTCCAGGCAAACAGGCCTCAACTAACTCAACGTATAGGTATGCCAGTGTCATCCCCCCAGGAATAATTACGCATCCCCGCGTAGCCCTCCTCCATAGTCGTCAGGTAGACCAAGTTGATGCGTTTGTTGCTTCTATCACCAAACAACAAGCATCCTACAAGATATAGAAGATAACACCTCACACAAAATTTCCTAACCCTCCCCAACTCCTCCAGCTCCTCTGGATCCTCTGTATTAGAGCTGAGCAAAAATGGATGACCCGCCCAAAAACCGCATTAACCGACAAACACTTTGGTGAAACGAGCGGATCTAGTCGGTGGTCGGGTAAAAATTGTGAAGAAAGTCGAGTTAACTTAGTTTTAAATGGTCTGAGTGCGGGTTACAAGACTTTAACCCATCGGTGGTCAGAACCGACCGAATCATGTGTAGGCATGAGTAAAACTTCTTGTACATCCCTAAAGATAGAGGCTACACCAATTTGCAGTCTTTATGTCAGCTACAATTTATCTCGAGACATACAATTATGCACACTACTCAATAAAGTTGAACCTCACTTTACCTACAACTTGTTACTTCATTATTAATATATGAAAAAATATTGAATTGATGGAAATAAAAAGACAAAATTAACAACCGTATCTCTCCTATTTTATTTTTATAATTACTAGTGTTCATTCCACATCAAAACCATCTCTCCTTTACTATGTTCACATTAAAATTTCCTAGTACAGCAAACCAAAAAATATCTATGGCCATTTTGAATCATTATTATTATGTTTATATTTTTCTCCCACTTCTTCTTCTTTGAACTACAAGTTTCTGGATCAGTATTGGAACCATCACATCATCTCATAACCCAATCAATTTGTTATTAAATCCAGATCTCCTGCAGATGTCTGGAACCATCTCACCTTCGCTACCCATATCTGATTTTTGATTTCTGAAGTTCATTAGTTTCTTCTTTATCTCTCGCCCGTTTAGATCCGACCGACTCACCCGTTAACCGATAGAACCGAAATCCGATGAAACCGAGCTGTGAAACGGACGGAAATGGGTGACTGCTTGTGTTCATCGGTTGCTGGTCGGAATGATATTTTCGGTCTGAATCCGACCGATGCTCTACCCTACTCTGTATCCGCCAATATGTTTATCCTACCAAGGTACCCTCGTATATAATTCTTTTAGCTTTGGATAACTAATGTAACCACCATACTCTGTACCACAAATTTTCTCTGCCTCCTTCTGCGACACACCCAAGTGTCTCACCAAAAGTGCACAGGCCTCATGTCTCAACATCTTCTTCCCATGCTCAACATCCGCCCTTCAATCTGAAGATGTGTAAGACATGCATCATCATCCAAAGTCACAGTCATCTCCCCCAAGGGCATGTGAAGTCTCGGGATGCCACCTCTTGCATAATGTCATCAACAAAACACGAGGCACAGAACCAAATCATGTAACCCGCTCTCCCTAAGCGGACCCCAAAATCAATTTTAATTCTCGTTTGGACGTCTGAGACTCAAAATCTTATTCCCATGATTAATCGCTTTTACAACACGCACCTTACGAACTTGAAATAATAGAAAAATAAGCATAGTTTAAACAATGTAAACATCTAACTAAACAAAATAAAACTTAACACATGCAAAAATAAAAATCACAAATTTTAATTGCCGCACGTATTTTTAACATAAGACATAACACATGTAAAACTTAAAAAAAAAACACATAACAAGAACAATTTAAATCATAATTAAACATAAATAAAATAATAAAAGTTAAAATAAAGAAAATATAAAGAAAATAATTAAACATAAAGAAAATACTTAAAAAAACACATATAAAAGTTAATATAATAATTAAACAAACACACATATAAAGAAAATTATTAAACATTAACGAAAAAAAAGTAAAAAAAATAACAATTACGTTATCTGAATTATACCAAAGCGGCAATGCCACATGATTGGCATAAGAGTGCGGCAGAGATATATTTTCTGGTCCACCAGGAAAAGGAGGCTCCGAAAGTAACACCGCTGGGGCAGCCGCTGTTGCAATGTCATCCTCATCTGGTCTTTGCTGCTGCTCTGATATATGATCATGATCATACCCACCATCAGTCACATTGTGGTGTACCTGATCCTGATAATTCAGGTACTCCACCTCCTGGTTCGGGTCAACCACCTGTGACTGTTCAGGGTGTGTAGCCTGAGAAGTCCCTGAACCATCTGACCTCCCTTTACCTCTTCCCCTCTTTGCCTCTCCTTCTGGTGGCTTTGTGTCATAGCACGTCTACCACCAATCATCTTAGATGGATCAATGTGTTGCCCCTGATTAGACATGTCTACAGAAAAAATTAAAAAATTAACATCATTTTCATAACCTAATCAAATACATTAAACCTAAACTAAACGTAAACATTGACATTAATCTTAAACTAAACATAAACATAATCAAACACATTAAAAGTACAATGAACATCATTTCCATAACCTAAAACCATTCAATATAATCATCATTACAATATAATTTGTGTCCATCATTTTCATCATAACCTAAACATCATTCAATATAATTCTCATAATCTAAACTAATTAAAAAATCAATAATCAATATACACTTAATCAAACTATAATTAACATCATTTCCATAACCTAAACTAACTAAATCATCAATATAATTGTCATTGAAGCATTTTATCAAACACTTTGTGTGCAAAGTATCAAACATTTTCAAATTGTGTTCATTTGGCACCATTCAAAACCACATTATCATTAAACATCATTTAAACAGCATAAGCAACAACTACATTTATTTATCAATTCATAAACTACACATGCAATGATCAAATTGTCAATTTTAAAATCAACTCTAACCACATGCAAACTACTCTATTTTTTAAAAAAATTAAACCTAAACAAACTAACATTATCATTAAAATGATTGATACAATTTACTTGTGATAATGTGTATTTGCTTGCAATTCGCGAAAATGGTTTTGGTGAGAATTGGAGAGAGTTTGAGAGAAGTTGGGAAAATTTTAGAAACCGATTATGTTTGTGTTTCTGCTTCTGTTTATGTTCAACACGCTTCGGTAGTTAACTGCCGAGATTTTCCTTGGCAGTTAACTGCAGCCGGTTTTATATTTCCTCAGCAGTTAACTGTCGAGGGGTATTATCGTATTTTACATGTGTTTCTCAACCAAACCAAATGTGTCAACAACAAATTTCTAAAATGATTCATTTATGTTGTAATTAAAATGATTGATCATTTTAAGAAATTATAAACGTGTTTAAAACTGTGCAAAGTAGACTCGTGAATATAGTTTAAATGGTAAAAATTTGTATAGATATTTGATATGTTGGGACGTAGGTTCGAACTCTCAACTCTTCACTCATCAACACTTGGTGTGTAGTTGGGCCGTTAAATTTTTTAAAATAAAAATAAAAAATATTGTGTAAACGTGTGTGTTATTAATAGTGGTAGGGGAGGTGGGTGAAAGGAGTTTAAAGAGATGAAGATGGGAGAGTTGAAGAGATCTCCAAACCATCTATCTTTTAATAATACAGTCAAAATAAAGAAAATATTAATCTAAGTCTTGTCATTTCCTACTCTTGCAAGACACTCACCCAAACAATGAGTTTCCGGCTCCATTTTGCTCCCTTCCGCTCTCATCAATGCTCTCCCAAACAAAGCTTTTAAGTTTTATTTGAATTGGAAGAATATGATGTAATGAAGTAATACGAAGTATAGAATTTAGTGTTTGTATTTGTAAGAACAATGAATGTCATTCCATAACACTTGATAGAGTTGGTTGAAATGAAATATCTTGAAATAAGTCTCACATTATCTAAGAAATAGGGGGCCAAAGTTATATTAGCTCAAGTCTTTTGTTACAGAATGCACCAATAAAAAATACCTTAAGTTTGTATTTAATTTTCTTATTTTATCCTATAACACTCTTGTATTACAATATTGAGAGATGTAGTTAGAAATTTGTTTTGAAGAGTGTCGGCAAACGGAGGATTGTGTGATGCTTGAAAGAAGTCTACATGTTGTAGATTTTTTCGCATAATGTTATTCTCTAGATGATATTCGTCAACCAATTTTTTTTCTCCAGTTTTAAAATTTTCCACGCTATATCATTGTGTTGTAATTGTGCTCCTTAATTTCTCTATGTTGTTTATTAGAGCATTGTTTGATCTCTCACATAAAGAAGTGTGATACAATGAATGTATTATTTTGAAAAGATAGGAAAGACTTGGAACTTAAGTATGTTCACACTCGCCTCACTTTTCTAAGAACCTCTATGGTGCACAATTTACGGTAGGAATAAAACTGCAATGTCAAATTATGCTGTGAAGTTTGTTCTAGATAAATTTGATAGAAGAATTAATTTTGAATTAAGAAAATTCAAGTTCATAGTTTATTAACATGAAAGTTGTACCATAAATTTTCAGCATGATTTCGGTATGCAAAAATTCTTAGAGTGACTTAGCATCAAGTGAAGTATGTTTTTCATAGTGAAGTATGATAGTTCTTTTGAACTATGATTGTTGGTGTAGACAATGAAAGGATGTTGCTTTGCTATTAATATATTTGGTGGACTATTATTTCCACATTGTTAGTATAATCTTGGTTATGTATAGAAATGGCAAATGATGTTCAACATTTGGTCTTAGAATTTGTGGTTATGCATAACACAACCTCACAAAACCGAACTGTGATGTGGGGATTGCCTCCACTTATAAACACTTATTCAAATCATCTTTCAACTAAAGTCGAATGTGAAGATTGCGTCCACTTATAAACACTTATTCAGATCATGTACTTATGTGACACTCTTTAACATTAGGATGTTACTACTATGAACCAATACTTGCAGTTGGATTGGGTGTTGAACCAACAAACTCTACATCATCGAATAACAGTAAAAATGGTGGTTATAAAGACACACGAATAAGGGTAAAATGTATTCATAAAATATCTCCTCTATTTTTGCTCTATTCTGCTTTTTGCATTCATTTTAAAAAATGGAAATATAGCCTTCGCATTTTAATAGTCAAATACCTCACTTTTGAGTTCCGTCTATAAAGTGTCCAATTAATGTCATAAATTTGAAAACATGTGGCTAAATATTCTTTATACACCTGAAACTGAAAATTATAGTAAAGAAAATCAAAAGAAGAAAAGAGAAAAAAAAATATTAGTAATTGTAATTATTGGCGTCTTAGTTTTTTTGAGAAATTGAGAGAAATCTAACTTTACCAATATAATGATTGATTGGTGTTTCCTTAAATTACAGTGACTGCTTTAAAACTTGATAGACTCAATCCCATCCCAATCTACAAAAGAGAAATAGTTCCTATGTAATTTTCACTCGTGAATGTTACACATGTTGGCATGTGAGAGAGTAGGGGGGAAAATATTTGGGTGACGCTACGTTAAAAGACTTTTTCTACCACTCTTCAACAAAATGACGAATGTGTATCAAAAATAGGTAAATAGAAGAGGAAGATGAGCATACACTAAAGTACGATAAGGGCGCGAGAGTAAAGATTTTTACACTAAAATTTGTACAAACTTACTTTTAACTTCATTCTCTTAAAATGCTCATTGCAATTGTAACCCATCTTAACACGCCGGTTGTTGATACTCAAGTACGCGGCAATTAAAACACAATTTGCGCGGTGAACCAATTTTCATGGTGAGAGATCACCATGAAAATTAAGCAAGAAATTAGTACAAACTTAACTTTTAATTCATTAATTTTTCAGACCATAAATAGAATTTTAAGCAAGAAATCTTCAAATAAATTTTTGGGATTGATCCATCCTAGCCTCCTAGGATCTTGCTACATACAGGCAGACCAATTTAACAAGCAATAGAGAACGTACTAATGGAGCGTTGGCAATTAGAAAATGATAATTTCATTGATATTAATCTTTCAAGCATTCACAAAAAAATCAGTCAAAAGATGCAATGCAGGCATAAATATCAAAGCACCAGACTCAAATTTTTGGAAGCACACTAAATTAAAACCGAAGGGGAGAAATAAATTACTACAGAATATGTGGCTAGCACCGGCAACTCAAATCATAGTTTGCTCGGAACACGATACTCTGACAATGCTTGAGAAAGTTCTCCCACAAACAGGTAAAACAGGACTATATATGTTTCCATCCTCGACTTGGCAACACAGGTTAACCTATGCCCCTCCACCTTCCCTGAATATAAACAACAATTGAAATTATGAAGCAAGGCAAATACATGTGCTTGAGCTATTCAAAATACCGAAAACTTGTATTCAGTAAAAAGTATTAATACTATATTTGTTCAGGAGAAATGCTAGCAACACACTCTTTTTGATTGGTTAAAATTCATATGAGACCCACCAAATTTACATGGGACCCACATGATTTGGTGGGACCCATGTGAATTTTAACCAATCAAAAAGAGTGTGTTGGAAAGTGTGTGTTAGAATGTGTGTTGCCAGTATTCCTCGTTGTTCAGATAGGATAAATCTTCACTACCAAAAAAAAAAAAGATGAGATAAATCTTGAAAAAACGGCACGATTGTTCCCAGACAGAAATACCAGAAACACATGCATGTATTGTGTTGTATTCTTAAATTAGAAATCGATGAGTAACCCTACGACGGAGTCATTCAAGTGCAGTTTTTTCAAAAGAAACTATATACTAGCAAACATAAATAGATCAATGAAAATTCAAAGCGAATATAAATAGCATCTTAAGTGTCAGTGAGAAGACTCACTATCTTCGAGAAGGGTACGCAGCGGCAGATGACCTGTTTAAAGAAAAAGTTAAGTATGATTCCATATGCATTCAACTATTATCATTTCAACAGCCAATGTATATTATCATTCAGCAGCCAATGTCAAACTGGGTCTGCTGTTTAGAAATGAAGTTTGAAACTAACCTTCCATTTACTGGGACTGAATTTTGGGCACTGATCATACTTAGTCTGTCAAGGCTTCCCCCGTTTCCAACAGATAATTGTGCAGAAGGCTGGACATAACTATTTTCAAGAGAATCCTTGGGTTTACTCAAAATTTTAACATTTGTAAGACCTCCAGCAACACTGAAGCACGCCCCATTGGAGTCAGTCGAAGGAGATTTCTTTAAGCGGTGAGATTGAGCCATTGGAGTAACTGCTACAGTAGGCATATATGAAGAATAAGGAGATGATGCTGCGGCAGCTGCAGCAACTTTTGCAACAGCAGCGGTTGCAGCTATCATTTTGTGTGCCCCGTCACGGAGTTGAATAAAGTCACCCTCAATCAAAAATAACTGAAATGATAAGGGGGAAAAACCCATCAACCTCTAATCAAATATGTTGCCGGTGAAAAATGTGAAATTGAACAGGCAGACAACTCAATGAAAATTGTTAGCCAGCCAAAAATATTGACAGACAACTTGGCATGCAGTTGTCTTGGATGGATGACCAGATCCCACCACTTTATTGCATCCAACAATCAGCATTTAGTTTCAGTGTTGTCAATTGTGAATCGTAAAAAAAATAGTTTTGTTCAAACTCAAACTCTTCTACACAACATTGCTATTGTGCAGCTATAGTCGTTATTTCACAATATTTTGTAGTAGAAAGTGTATCGAAGAACAGCAAGGGTTTGTTCAAACCCCGCTATGCGCAATATAGCGCCACTATAGAGCCTTATTTGATAACACAAGCTGATTGGTCTAAAATTTTAGCAAATTACATCCAGTTGCATATCACTACACTAAATTATCTGTCCAAACGGTAACTTCTAAACTTACTTCAGGATGACTAGTTACAAAATCTTCCAGCTTCCCAAATTTTCTTTTGTAATCATGCCAATGTAGAGGTGCAAGCATTTTGCCCAGTCTGTTAGGGAGCTGTTTTTAAAATACAAACCAAATAAATTACACTGAGGTAAGCAGGGGAAGACAGTATCTTTCATAAAATGTTAGATGGTTCACACTTAAACCACAAACACTAACCGTTGAACTGATTCGAATTCGTCCAGCAGCTGGAATAGTGCGCACAATGCATGCTAACAATGACCTTTCATCAAGAAGAGCAGCATCTGGAGCCTTTGCAATGGTTGTTGAAGTTGTCTGCACAGTCGAGGCGAATGCTTCAGGCAAGACAGTATCAGAATTGTTCTGAATCATTTCACCAACAGAATGACTTGCAACAGATGATGTATTTACGGCAGAACTTGCTTGCTCAGCTAATAATATTTGGCTCGCAGGTCCTTCATCATTAGATGATGTCACTGGATTCTGCTCATGTGGAAGAAAAAAATTGTTAGCTCCCACCCTCTCAGCCGTAAAAGCATTATTCTAATTGCTTTTTACCCAGCACCAAAAGAAATTAAGTTCTCAATAAATTCCTTAAAAGGCACTTCTAAAATGGGGAAAAAAAATAATGATCTGTCATTGAAGATAATAATAAGGGTGCATTCAAATTTTGATGTTAATAGGTAAAGAAAGCGTTTTGAATAAAATCAAGGGTGAATATCCCTTTTTACCATCTTCAAAACAGTCTAATATTTTCAAAAATATTGTGGTGATTCCTGAACAAGCTTCAAAAGCATGAAGACTCTTTGAAAGCTACTGTGTGCTTTAATTTAGTAGGAAAACCAAAATATCTTGACATCTTTGTAAATTAACAATTTACAATGAGACACAAATAACCACCATTTAAAGTAGCATTTGAAACCACCCCCCAAATGAACTTTAGTCTATCAAACAAAGAAAAACAAGTAAAGCGTCAAACAGGGCAGAAAATTTCAAACAAACCTTCATTTCACCATTTGGTTTAAAAGAGTTCAACCTCAAGGCCTCAGAGAACTGTGAAGAAATCTGTTGTAAGCTTTGTTGGGAAGCAATAAGTTGATCTTTATCAACCGACTGAAGAACCTTAGAAAAAATCAATTAATCATCAGCTGTTATATTTATAGACAAATATTGGGAGGAAAAAACCTTAAAAATCAATAGTCACCAAACCTGTGTTTCCCCAGTGGATGATGAAACCACAGTATGTGCCTCCTCGCCTTGGTGAACATGAGCATCCAAATAGTCTCTAGTGAGAGTTTGCCCATTAACAGACATTTCATAATTAAACTTTGCATCTGATCTGATCAAATTTTGATCAGCTTGGGATGAGGAGGCATTATCCTGTATGGATACCTGCAAACCCTCTGAAACAGCCTGAAAAAACAAGTATAAATTTTAAAACTCCAAAAGTTAAAAATAGAAAGAAAAATAATAATAAGATCTGGCATATGTGTAACACTAGATACCTGTTGATTTTGCCACTGTTGCATAGGTGACATTGTGGGCACTGGATGAAAATGTCCAACATGAGACTGAGGGACATGTGATGCAACAGAGTTGGGTACTCCTTGTTGATGCATAACAAATGGATGCAATGCAGTAACTTGACCAGGTGGAAGGTACGGGTGGGGGACAATCAGAGATGATGGAGCAATAGCGACACCATGAGTATGATCAGTCTGAAAATAACCACAACAGTATTGTAAATGGGTGAGAAATGTCATTTTCCAATCTCCTGACAAAACATGGATTACAAGTCAACCACGAAACATGTCTATCGAATCTTATATCAAAGTAAAAGACATGGATTACAAGTTTACAACATAATAAAAGTATTGATCAAAGTCAAAAGGTATAACCTACCTAATAACATATTAACATCGGACAATGTTTGATGTACTTAGAAAAATTAAAAGTAAATATAAGCTCTATAAAAATTAATTCCTTATTAATAGGGCTGAGGCTGTGGTATGTACTATTAATTAACATCCGGGTTTGTACTAAAAGAACTAGCAAGATACCATAACTTCCAAGCATTGGGGGGGATGGGTAGGTCACTTGGTTGAGCTAATGAATTCAAGGAGTTAAGAGTTAAAGGTTCAGGGTTCGAATCTTGGCAAGGGAGAAAATATTAACATAACTATCAACATACTAACATTTGTCATTAAAAAAAAGCACCATCAGTTTTATCCTCATAAATTATCTCATCTGTCAACCAAAAGATTCAACACTCCTGTTTAACAACTATCTCAATCTTCAAATCAAACCATTACATGTATTACATTTTCGGTAGTTTGTTTTGAAAACATATCAATTATCACTTTGAAGCTCCTTGACTGGGCACAGAATTTTCAATAAACCGACTCAAGGCAGAGCTTAAGAACACCAACAGCCATGTATAGCTACTCAGTCTCAAATTTTGTATTCACTTCAAGAGGAGAGAGGAGTGAAAGCCATTTAATGAAATATCAACAGCTGAAATAAAGTGTGTACACACATGTATGTCTAAATATAAAATTGTTTAGATCTAAACTTCAAATTGATGGTGTTGGCATCTCACTTCTTCTCTAAAGCTCCTCATTTTAAAGGAGCAGATTCCCTTACATTTGGTTCATGAGAAGATATACAAACGACTCTAGTGCTTTGATACCTTTCTCTAAAGCTCCTCATTTTAGAGGAGCAGATTCCCTTACACTTGGTTCATGAGAAGATATACAAACTACTGTAGTGCTTTGATACCTGATGAAAACCCACATGGCACTTTACATAACAGTCATTCATAACCTATGTCATTATAAATCTATGATCTCAAATGACATCTTGAAAGAGTTGTTTTAGGTCTAAAATCAAATGGCATGTAAGACGCGTTGCAAATAAAATATCTGGGAATAAAACAAAAATAAAATGCTTAGCTGTTTATCTACAATTCCTTAAATGAAGCACTGCACCTGAACTGACGGATTGCCTGAAGTTGAAAATGGAGGACCGTTATCTGAGTTCTCATTTGTAAGGAGACCAGTATTTCCACCTGAAGCATTGCCTCCATTCAAGTCAAATTGATTTCCATTTTCCTGTCCATATGGAGCCACGTTACTTTTCGAATTTACTTGGGACATTCGAGAGTCATCATTGTAAGATCCAGTTCTCTCTCTTGCATCAGCTAGCTCAAGCTGTAACTGCTGCATAGCATGCAAATGATGTCTCTCCATCTCTGCAAACTACCGCCACCAAAAAACAAGTATAGAGTTAAGCAACATCCACCATTATTTTAAGTAATGACATGACATACTATAACAAACCAAAAAATGCTTATAAAGCTCACAAGTTCAAATTCTTTGAAAATAATTTAAAGAATCTACAAAACCAAATCACAACTGTGAATTGAATATCTATTTCAAAACGGTGCAAACAGAGACACAAATACAAAAGGACATACAATAATAGTGGGGGTAAAAAATGAAACATAATCCTCGTAGAAGATAAGAAATGTAGATCAACCTGTCTCTGTACATTCATCCATAGCTGATTATATTGTTCCGTGCGCTCTCTCAATTCAGCCTGTAATGACTGGTTTGTTGTTGATTGGAAAACATCCATCTCACGAACACGGGTTATCCATGCTTGAGCCTCTCTAATCTGTTCCTCTTTAAACATAATTGTCTCCTGCGCAACCCTATTCTGAAAGAAACATCAGCTGGCCACGTAAGCGAATAAACTTTAAATAAATTATTTTCGAAAGAAATTACATAAAATACAAGCATGCTACCTGTTCCTGCAACTCAATAAGCTGTCTATCTTTTTCTTGAATATGTTCTTGCAGATCATGTATTTGTTGTATATGTTGAGCCCTTTCCGCTTCTGAATGATCACGCTCCCTTCTGCAAAACGATTTGCTCAATGAAGCAAGCAGCGAAGGATGAAAGCAAAACTTAAAGCATCGCATAAATAAATATGGATAAAAGAATAACCTGAAAGATGCTAGTTCTTTGTTTTGCTCACGGAGAAGGTCTTGTTTAGCCCACGCCTAATGAAATAATTGAAGCGATTAATATGAAATCAAAAGACTAAAATAAGATCCAGAAAACTGAAATAAGATAGTTAAGAGGCATTCAACACACCGCTTCATTATCTAGTTTAATTTTATGTAGCTCCCTGTCTTTCTCTTCCATTTTCCTTTCCAGCTCATGAATTGCACGCTCCCTTTCACAAAGTTGCTCCTGCAAGGCCAGATAAAGAGTTTTTTTTAAAAGCGACCAACAATTCTTAACCAGTAGGAGGCTAGGAGCAAATCTTTAAACTTAAAGTACAGTAACTTAAGGATAAAGTGCCCCTTTAAGCCATCAGAATATAATAGTTATGTCTGCTTACACCATACTCTTTTGTGACACTAAAATTGTTATAATCTCCTAGGTGTTGTAAAGGATACAATTAAGCATCTAAAAGTTTGGTTTTCTTTTTTCAGAAGTTATAGATTAGCCTAGTCTTGAGTATCCAAATATATGTATAAAATGTTTGAATATGCACCTGAAACTTGCTGGCATTGTTAGCATGCTCCTTCAGTTGAGCATCATAGGTGTTTCGCATTTTCAACAGCTCAGATCTGGCGATGATTTGAGCTTTTAGTTCAATCTCCATTTGAAGTATTTCACGCCTTTGACTAACAGCACTAAGGATCTGCTGCTGTAAAATATCTATGTCTAGTGTTCCATCCATTGTCATCGAACAAAAATCAACATCCAGGGGCTCTCTTCCTTGCTGCACCTTGAAAAACAGTAAGAGATTATCTTCGGGATCTAGATCCCTTAAAACTTAAAAGCAGCTTCTCACACCGAAACCTTACCTCATATATGGTTCTCTCGTCCGATTGCCCAAGTTTTGGGTTTTCTAACTCCTGCACCCCAAAAAAAGCTAATCAACCACCAAATCAACCAAACACAACAATTAACAGCAACAACAAAATCAAAATTAAGCTCCCTTTTACATATCCGACACAATGGTAAGCAATCAAATACTCGGTACTCAAATACTAACAATCTTTACTCGGTAAATGAAACCATAAGTTCAAACTTTACAAGGCAGTAACCTTAAACTTCAACAGCAAAAGTCTGAACTCTAAGCACATTCAACTTAAAAATAGCAATCAGACTACATTGTTCAAATGGCCAGCAACTTGAAAGTAATGCACATTCTAATCTCAATTACAATTTGGATTCAATGCCAGCTAAAACAAAAAAAACAAAAAAAAAACACAACTGAATCCGACAGTAAAATTATAATCTTTGCTCCAAACACCATATGACATCGATTTTCGGATGCTTTACTCATGAAAAAGTAAGAAAACTCGCTTATAACGACAGCAGCAAAAAATCACTGCTAAATACGGTAAACCCTAATCATCATAAAGTGGTAAACCCTAATCCCAAATCAATGCCTAAAAAAACCCAAATCAACTACGGTTAACTCCAATTAAAAAAAAAAACGTTTTTCTCTGTCACACACAAACCCACGTTACAAAAAAACAATGTGAAGTGTTTTAACATCAAATCAGTACCTCATCATCAGGGTTTCTCGCAGAATGATGATGTTCAGCAACAGCACGCCATTCTTTCCGTGGCGGAGTCTGCAACTGAAGAGCAACACCGCGAGCGGCGGCAGCTGCTGCGGCCGTGGCCTCCATTAAACAACAGTCGACGGTGCCCCAGAAGGGGGAAAATAAATAGAAAATTAGAAATCCCTAACCCTAGAAATTGAAATTGAAATTGAGATTGAAAGAAGAAGAAAAAAAAACTTCAAAGTAGAAAACGATGCGATTAGGGTGAAGAGAATGAAATGAGAAAAAGGGTTTTTTGGTGAAAGATGATTGGTTGTGGCGAATTTCGACCGGCACGGTGTGAACACCATTATATACACCTTTTTCACTACGTTGTTTTACTTACATTTTATGTTATCATCTCACGCTACTTACAAGCGCGTGCATCGTACTCTCCTTTTTTATCTGTTTTCTCTTTGGGCCTCTATTTGCCCACTCAAAAGTTTCTTGAGTTACTTTTTGCACCTTGTATCATATAGTGATAGTTATTATCATGATACGCGATAAGTGTAATTTTGTTATGTAGCATCGCTAACAACGTGGTTTCCGTCAAATACGAAATTAAAGTGAATAGAATGGTTTTGTCAATGAGATGTTTAACCCCAGCACGAGTTTCGCGAGATTTCACAAATGAAAATTGTTGTATACACATTTAATAGGGTTGAAACACACATGTAAATGACGCAAATGCCCATCTACAGTTAACTGCCGAGGAAAATAGAATCGATTGCAGTTAACTACCGAAGAAAACCTTGGCAATTAACTGCCAATGTGTGTTTATACATGAACAAAAGCATAATAGTACATTTCAGTTTCAACTTTCTTCAAACTTCTCTCAAACTCTCTCAAATTCTCACCAAATCCATTTTCCCGAATTGCAGGCAAATCAAGCACGCGTTATCACAAGTAAGTTGCATCAATCATTTTAATCATAATTAGAGTAGTTTGCATGTGGTTAGGGTTGATTTTGAAATTGACAGTTTGATGATTGCATGTGTTGTTAAGATGTTATAGATGAATTTAGTTGTTGTAATTGATGTTTGAATGATTTAAGTATAATGTGGTTTTGAATGGTGCCAAATGAATACAATTTGAATATGTTTGATATTTTGCACACAAAGTGTTTGATAAAATGCCTCGGTAACAATTATATTGATTATTTAGTTAGTTTAGGTTATGAAAATGATGGAAATGACGTTAATTATAGTTTCATAAAGTGTATAATGATTATTGATTATTTAGTTAGTTTAGGTTATGAGAATTATATTGAATGATGTTTAGGTTATGATGGAAATGATGCACAAAAATTATATTGATATGATGATTATATTGAATGGAGACAGAGCTCTTGGCGGAAGCATGACACTGTTCATTGTGAGAAACTTATAAATGTGAACCTTAACTTTTATTTTTTTGTTATGTTTTTCGTGCATAATAATTTTTAAATGTGATTTGTTTGGTTTGTGCAGGCATGGTTTTTGGTGCATTTTTCTGACTTTTACAGTGTTGATCCAAACACCGACTATATTGAAAACTATCTGATTGCAGCAAGGTGGAAGTTACAAAAGGGCCATGGAGAGGGGGTGACATATCGTTCATTGCTTGATCATATTCAGTTTGATGACGTGCTCTAGAGGTCGTACGAAGAGCACAGGGAGATCTAGGGTTTTGAGGAGGTTTTCTTGTATTCATGATGGATTATGTGTGGTGTTCGTAGGGTGTACCGTCACTTGTCTGAGAGGTTTTTGCGGCAGTACGAATACATCTAGAGGGTCCATAGACATCCGACGAATGTTGTAGAGCTGCGACCGCCTCAGATTGTGCAGGCATTCAATGACTTCAACACTTGCACGCTTAAGGAGCCCGATTGGGGTGAGCCGGCAGGAGAGCAGCCATGGCGTGTGGCGGATGGCTATGTACTACAGTACACTAGTGTGTCTCACCCTCATTTTTTGCCACCTCTTCCAGAAGATCTTCCGATGCCAGCAAATGAGGAACAAATCATTGCACAACAGTGGGAGCGGTACGAGGCGAGAAGCTCGCCTGATACCTATGACATGGTTACTGGCGTTGTTGCCCATGCTAATGAGTATTTGGGTCAGGAGGTGATGAGCATGACCCCTCAGCAATTGTATGCGGCCTTGCAAAATGTTAGGGAGCAGATCGCGCTGATCATGACTAGGAGGCGAGGCCAGGGGCCGAGGAGGAGGCAACAATAGCATTAGCAGGACCAGGAGTAGTAGTATTTTATTTTAGGATAGATTTTTAGGACTTGGTGTATATTTTCATGACATTTGTTCGGTCTGTTGTATTTTCATTGCATTTTTTTTTTGTATGTTGATGGCATATTATTGTATTTTAAATATAACGGGTGTTGGTAATTTCCATTTATTTGTCGCATCAATCTTGATTATAATATTTTTAAAATTCAATCTATGTTATTATAATATTTTTCAATCTACGTTATTACGAGGGTTTATATGATTTTTTTTTTCAAATTCAATCTACGTTGTTATAATATTTTTAAAATTAAAAATACATTAATCATAAGCAATAGTTTGTCGTTCTCTAAAAATTTGCTCTTTCTAAAAATCTTGGGGG
>Ga0315913_1001442_pt1 | contig 26230 bp, 9 predicted proteins | sample MpolsnodulesMG_FD_207736 | JGI IMG/M metagenome (GOLD analysis project Ga0315913, IMG submission 207736) | Medicago polymorpha root nodule microbial communities from Los Angeles, California, United States - small nodules | ecosystem: Host-associated > Plants > Roots > Nodule | place: USA...
ACGACTCTTTTTTGTGTGCTGGCTATTCTCCAACGTATCTTTCACACCTCTATATAAAGAAGTGAAGACCTGCTAGTTGGAAAGAACAATACAACAGACTTAAGCAATACACACACATACAAAAGCTAGACTCTCATAACAATTCAAAGTTCATACTCTGATTGTTTTGCATTTCAAAGTCACTTAGAATTTCTTAGCAAAGTCCATATTTTAGAAATTCTATAGTCTCAAGAGTCTTAAGAGTCTGTAACTGATTTGTATTGTGAACACCACTGATTGTATATCAAGTGTTCAAACTCAAACAATTTTTTGTGTAAATCTGTTTGATTTTAAGTCTCTTGCTTATGTGCTTGAGCATTAGAAGTCTCTTGCAGTTGTGCTTGAGCATTGGAAGTCTCTTCCTTGTGTGCTTGAGCATATGAAATCTCTTGCTTGTGTGCTTGAGTAATTTGAAGTCTCGTGCTAGTTGTAGCATTGAGCAGTTGTAATTTGAGATTACATTTTAGTGAACTCTCCTTAGAAGTGCAAGGGGGAAATGACTACTTCCGGTTTGTGGAAGGAACCTGTATAATTGCTTTGTGTCTTTCTTCTCTCTCTCTCTCTCTCTCTCTCTATCCGCTGCATTTAGATTCTGATTATCACTTCAGAAGCTGAAATTTATCTGCTTCTGAACAGTGACTTCAGTAAGAGAAAATGAAGAAAAAACAAACACAATTCAACCCCCCCTCTTGTGTTTTTCTCACCTTCATTTTATTCCCCCGAAAATTCTCTATCTATGGAATTGGTCTCTGCTGTTAACACCTCGTTAACGGTGTTGAAGTGACAACACCACATGTGCATACCAAATGATGTAGCATGCTATGTGGATTTTTACTTTGTTGACATGATTTTTTTTTTAAAAAAACTTTTTTTTAAAAAAAATATTAATTTTTTAATTTTTTTTTTTAAAAATAAAAATTCCATGGCATCATATTAAAATCCACGTGGGAGTGCCACATCATTTGGTATGCACATGTGGAGTTGCCACGTCAGCACCATTAAAGAGGAGTTAAGAGCAGGGATCAATTCCATAGATGGAGAGTTTTAGGGGGACTAAAAGTCTATAGAAAATTTTAGGAGGATTAAAATCAACCGTTGGTATATTTAGGAGGGGCAAAAACATAATTAACCCAAAATAAAATAAGCTTATAAATACACTTTTCATTTGTTAATATTTTTTAGGAAAATACTAAAGAGTGTCTTCAAACATTAAAATAGAAATATTATGTTGGGAAACAATGAAAAATAGTAAATTCAACTTTTGAAATTCTAAAATTTTTTCTCAAAAAACTTTTGAAAGTCTAATGTTTTTTGTCTCCAATTGAGCAGTATTACATTTGGTTTTTCTTAACGTATTATAATAACACTTGTTAGCATACCCTATTTTTAACATGACACTTGTTACTAAAAGGTTGACTCATCGGTAAGATCTAAAGTTCAATAGTTACTCGTTGTCAACGTGAATATCTATTTATTACTCCCTCCATCCCGCAATATATGACCCATTTGAAAATGTATAATTTTGACCTAACTTACTTTGACCATATTTTTTTACTAATATACAAAGATAAATAATATTATATAAGATGTCGTTAGATTTGTCTCGATGATTATTTTCAAAATATCAAATTTTCATAATTTTTTCTAATATATTATTCAAGATATTTAAGCTCAAAATTATGCATTGACATGCATAATAAGGTCAACTGTGTCATGTATTATGGAACGGAGGAAGTATCTCATTTCGTGCTCTTAAAGTTTTATGTGGCTCATGTGAGTCACCAAAATCCAACTCATCCCATTTTTTGTATTTAAAAAAAAAATACTAACATAAAGTGACCCTAATGAAGAGAAGAGAGTATATACTTATGCTTTAAAGAATTATCTTTGAGAGTGATTATCGCAAATTAAATTAAATTTTTGGTGATTGGCTAGTGGTGGCCAAATGAAAGCAACATGATGTTGGTCCCATATTAGCTTTACTTGACTTTCATACCCTTCAATTCATTCTCTCTCTCTCTCTTTTCTAGATAAACTAAATTTAAAATGTGGCTTTACTCATTCCTCATGTCAAACGTGAAACCCTTCAAGTCTCATTCATTATTCACCAAAGTCACACTCTCCTAATTAATTCTCTTACAAACTGCATCTATTTTTTGTCCTTAATTATAAGTGTTTGGTAACATAGCAATAGCATCAATTCTGATTCATTCACACTCACATTTATTTCATAAACTTATACTTTGGTATAAAATAAATATCCAAATATTTCACTCATCTAGATTTTGTAACAATTCAGGATCTGTTAGCTACTGTTTTTCACTGTTTTGTCTTCTTCAGAAGATGGAAGATTATGAGGTGATAGAGAAACTTGGTAGAGGTGCTTTAGGTGCAACTTTTCTTGTTCTTCACAAAACTGAAAGAAAGAGGTAACAAAAATGTTTTGTTCTTTTTTCTGTCTGTTTTTTTTTTGTTGTAACGGTTATGTTAAACCATGCATCATATGAACTGTTTCAACTTCAAGATCGAATATTTTGTTCAAAATTGGTCAACCCCAGATGAAAATTTCAATCTTTTTGTGTTGAATTGTTGGTGGGGGGCTGAAGAATCAGTTTTCAGTTTTCAATTTTTTGAGAGACGAAATTTTAAGCTTTGTTTGAAATTGAAAACTATGCTAATTCAATCATGCTTTTGGTTTTCAAATTTTTGTTATTTATTTGATTTCATTCATGGTAGGTATGTGTTGAAGAAGATTAGATTGGCCAAGCATACAGAGAAGTCCAAATTGACAGCATACCAAGAGGTTGGTTGGTGTAACAAATTCTTCCACTCATTGCATATATTCAGTGTCAACCATACAATTATTTATTTGTTTTATTATAAATAATAGATGTACAACCTAATTTTCCTAATAGTTGATCTGTTTCTTTTCTAATATGTTGAGTCATAGGTGAATTCAATTTGCTTAATCTGACTAGCTTGTACTTGTTAGTGTCTTTATTTCTCTTCCATGAGTTCATGATGATATATAGACATGTAGTATAGATATATCATTACTCCTGCTATACGCTATGAACCAAACCACTTACGCTTACACAGATACGACACTGACACGTTGACACCCGTAGAAATTTGAAAAATGATTTTATTTTTGAAAACTTGGTAATGACCGACTAATCCGAGGGGTCAAATCCCACCTTCCACTTGAGGGAGCCCCATTTATAGACAGCGTAAAGCTCTGTATGAACTAGCCCACCAAAATTGGCACCACAAAGAATTGAGCTAGAGATCTTGAGAAAAGCACACTCCAAGATCCAAGCCAACAACACCAGGTCAACCCAAGTGGGTTATTTGAAAAAATGAATTAATTGAACGTAATCGGATGTGTCAGTGTCAGACACCGGCAGGTGTTAGAGCCGGACTTGCTTCCATCGAAGTCTCGGAGCTACAGAGACTATACATATATCAGTCATTTGTATGAGTTAATTCCAGAAGCAACACTACTTTTGTACAGAAACAATGACTAGAAAAGATACCATTGACTTAAATTTTATTTCTTTTGAAGTAATGATGAAACCTGTGAGGCACGGATACAGACACAGACACTAATGCGTCGACACCGATAATAATTTAAGAAAGTAACATGATTCATTGTAATCATTTGTTTCGGTGTTGTGTCGGGTGCATGTTTGACATTGGGACATGCCTAATCCAAGGAGCGTCTGTGCTTCATAGGATGAAACTTCTACTTCAGGGTATTTGTTTTGCAAACTGTATTATGCTTATTAAATGCTTTCAGCATGATAGGTAATGCCTTAGTTATTTCGGGGTTGAGAAAATTAGAGATATAAGACATGATAAAAGGGCAGGCCGGCTCCCGCATACGCAGGGTCCGAGAAGGGATCCCACCATTTGGTGTATTGTTCGCAGCCTTACCCTGTTTTTTACACAAGTGGCTTAGAGAAATAAGATATGTTGTCTATAGAAATACAAAGAGGGGTTGAGATGGAGAGCAGCGACTATCGAGTGATTAGTGAGAGAATTAGAGCCACAGGGAGGTTGCAGACCCTCAAAGTTCTGCCCTGTTGCTCTGTAATCAAGGATGATATTCCTTACTCCTTCTAATAAACTACATGGATTCTATCCCTGGTATGAGAGCCCTCGTTTGTGGTGTAGATTGACGGTGAAACAAAGGGTGAATAAAGAATTGAAGCAATTGAAAGAGGGTTTCAAGAACTGAGGCAACGGGTAGAGGAGGTGGCCAGAAGGAGGCTATTGATGGATGCGAGAGTCAACAACACCGAGTCTTTGGTGCGAAAAGTGTTGAATATAATTTTTGCAACTACAAACTGGTTCGCCTTGAGGATATTCTCTAAGCCAAGCACCCTTTTCCTTGCACCTACAAGCATCTAAAGAAGTACAAACTTATTATAATCTCTAAAATAGCCGATCTTGAATATAATTTTTTTGTCACTACAAATTGTTCACCTTGAGGATAAGGTGAATGATTAACGCCGCTGCCCCGTAGTTAGTTGGTTAATTAGGGTTTTGGATAATTAGAGAACAAGACATGTTTCCTTACAACAGGGGTTGGTAAGGACTAATGAGAGGTAGAAAGTGAGTTGTGAGAGAATTGGCGCCTTAAAACAAGGAGTTTGTTATCATTGAAGTTCTGCACTGTTGTTCTCTAATCAATGGAGATTTTCCGTATTCTTTCTAACAAAATACCAGGTTACCATCCGAGCACCATGTTATATAGCATTTTTAATTGAGACAAATATCACATGAACTGAAGCTAGAATTTCTATAAATATATGATAATATTCTAACTTCATTGTTAAAAGTTTCCTCTTCATGGTTTTGAAATGGTTTATTTATCTTCTTAGTTCTTACATAAAAATGATTATATTGTCTCTCATTCTGTTGAAGCTGGACCTGATCGCACAACTAAATTATCCTTATATTGTGGAGTACAAAGATGCTTGGGTGGAGAAGGTTAGGACAGAATCTTTGAGATTATAATAAAGTTTGTATTTCTTAAGACGTATAGACTTATTTCAATATTTAAGACTACTTAATATTTATGCTATTTTCATGATTTGTAGGAGGACTATATATACATTATAAGCGGCTATTGCGAAGGAGGTGACATGTGAGTGTAGTAATATTTGTTAGTGACAGTGATTATTGCTAGCATAAATTAAGGTGCTGAGATATAGTTTTTTATTACAGAGAATACCATATAATGATATCTAAGAGGCAACATGTTTTATTAGAAATCGACGAATATACAATTTACCTAAAAGCTTAAGCTGTTAGGTAAGGTAAAGGTTCGAAGAATGACTTTCATCTCTTAACACGGCTACAACAGACGAAAACGGACCTGAAATGTCGATGAACTATAAACCTCTATCATGTACCGAAATCACACTGAACATTATACAGAGTTTTACCATATGAAAGTAAATTTTATTCTAAAATTTTAATCATTAGACTTGGGGCGATAAATGTATCAGTGACTCTTATTGTGGCCTGTTAAATAAGTCAGAGACCTTAAAGTTTAAGCAAGTAGACCTAAGTTTTTTTGTACATGCTATGGCTTGTCAGTTGATCTCTAATTTTTTGCAGAAATTTAGTAATACTGTTGAATATTACACCTCATCTCATAGATGTGACATTTATTTTATGTTACTAGGAGCATTATAAGCCGTTGATTAAACTAAACAGTCTTAATCATGCAATACTGCATTTTTGTTCGGCAGGGCTGAGAATATAAAGAAAGCTCGGGGATCTTTCTTTCCAGAGGAGGTAAATAGTGATATTTAATGTACCATTTCTTACTATATATTTTTGATGGAGGTGAATGGAAGAAAAGGGAGGGAAGTGAAAGGTTTTAAGTAAAGCTCTCCCTTGTTCATGATCCTTTCACATGGAATGGAGGAGAATTAAGGAATTATCATGTAACCCTTCTTAAACCCTGTCTTAACCTCTCATATTTTCTTTCCCTTCATTCTCTTTTGATTGCCTTTCCCTCCAAATTTCTAAACTTAGGCCCAGTTAGGAAATCAACTTAACTAATCATACAAGTGCTTATGTATAAGCTGTTCTGGTAACATAATATAAAATAAAGTCAAACTGTTTTTATGTAAGCAATAGAACATTTTCATGTAGCCATCTTCATCTTGGAGAGGTTTTGAAAATAAATTGCAAACAGCTTATGGACATGTCATAAACAGTTTCCGTCTTCCAAACAGTCTCACAAGTTCTTATGCAAGTAGATAAGCTCAAATAAGCCAATCCAAACAAGCCCTTCTATAATGTTTTTCTCGTACAAGTACTGTGAACTCACTCTGCATGCTATTTTCTCTTTGTAGAAAGTTTGCAAATGGATGACTCAATTGTTGCTAGCTGTGGACTACCTGCACTCTAATCGCGTGCTCCACAGAGATCTTAAGGTATTAAGTATTACCTATTTCCTTATCCTAGTAAAGAAATCCTGATATGGTGTTTAAATTAATGCAAGTTCATTTAATTTCAGTGTTCCAACATATTCCTCACCAAAGAAAATAACATTCGCCTAGGTATGAACACTTTAACCTTTGAATGCTCATTATTTTTGGCTTCCACGTATCATGTAGTCTAAAGCAATATTTGTATTGATTGGGTCCTGCAGGTGACTTTGGTCTTGCAAAGCTACTTGACACAGACGAACCTGCTTCCTCGGTATTATTTACGTCGTTAACAACTTTGCATTTATCAGCTTATTTCTTCAAGAAACTTATTTATAGTTGTTTGGTTGCGGATTGTTATGTCAAGTAATTGGTGATTTCAAACTAAAAAAAGAATAAATTTTGTTTTCTTTCTTTGAAATTCCTATCATTAATTAATGATAATACTATATAACTAAATCCAAAAATTGAAGTCTGTTTATTGTTTGTGATTTATATCTTGTGTAGGTTGTTGGAACTTTAAATTACATGTGTCCTGAGATCTTTTCTGATATGCCTTACGGTTATAAATCTGACATATGGTCGCTTGGTAAGAGCTACAGATCCTTTACTCTAATTGACAACACCATATGATATGATATGATATCTGACAATGTGTAAGATGACATCGTTTTATTTGTAAGGTTGCTGCATGTTTGAAATTGTTGCACATCAACCGGCATTTCGTGCTCCAGTAAGAACAAACTCTGCCCTTCTACAAGAGTTTGATGAAGTCTTTCATTTTCCAATGTTTTCAAGTGAAATAATTTGATTAATGATTTGAACAGGACAGGGCTGGACTTATCAATAAAATAAATAGATCCACCATTTCTCCACTGCCAATTGTTTACTCTTCCACACTGTAAGTCACTTATTCATGTGAGAATATCTCAAAAATATCTTTGGTCAATTTCGATTTCTCCTTTTTATATATCGTTTAAATGCTAAAATGCAACAGGAAACAAATTATCAAGAGCATGCTGAGGAAAAATCCTGAACACAGACCAACAGTGAGTTCAAGCGAGCCTTTCATGTACGATTCATTTACATGAAACTGTCTCATGCTTATGTTGATTTCTCTTTGTTGACAGGCAGCTGAATTGTTGAGGCATCCTCATTTACAACCTTTTGTTCTCCGCTCTCGTGATGCACCCTCTGTTTTTCTTCCGGTACATCTCATAAGTTGTAACTCACCGAAAAAATCTTACAAATCTAGTGGTGGCAAAGACAATAGGGACAAAGAAGAAGGATTTGTACACCATTTGGAGCGAGTTTATCCCATTGAGGGAAATGGAGACGTACAGACAAGAAACCGACCAAATGGTCACAAGCTAGCAGTGTCAGTGAGCACAGAAGACAACCTTGAGACTAAAAGGGTTGATCCTACCAGCTACTCATTGGAATTCTCTACAAGTTTTAGTGGCTCAAAAGATGAGTCAACAACATCTGAATCAACCGTTTGCAGCGTGTGCAAGGAAGCAGACTTAAAAAATAGAGCTGTAAGAGACATGGATGATACAGAGATCACTTCAAAGAGTACTCTAGATTTTGCACATGAAAAACAAGTATTTGCAACTGAACATTTTCAGAAGTCGTATGCGGTTGACATAAATACAGGGACTAAAAAAGTTGAAGATACTTTTTCCAATGAAAACAGTAGTGGCAATGATAAAGATGCATCCACCAGTGACGATGTCACATCACAATGTACTCGAGATTCTGTGCGCGTAGAAAAAAGATTTACTGTCGAACATTTTCTGAAGGCTGATTCAATTGACATAAATGCATTAACTACAGAAGATAAATACAAGTTTTCCAATAAAGGTTTTGATAAAGCTGAATTACAGAGAGAAGATGTGAAACCCAAGGACTTCATTAAATCAATAATGTCCAGTGAAAATAGATTGGGCATTGATATAGATGGGTCCATTGATGAGGTCACTTCAGAAAGTACACTAGAGTTTTTGCTTGTAGAACAATTTATTACTGAACATTGTCAGAATCCTAATGCATTTGATATAAATGCAGTGACAACAGAAGTTGAAGGTACTTTATCTGAAGGTTGTTTTGATACTTTTTTCGAATGTGATTTCGATGCTTTCTCCGAAACACAGAGAGAAGGCGCCAAAGCAGAGGACTCAAATAAATCAATCATTTACAGGAACAACGGTAATGGAAATGATAAAGAGCCCGTTGATGATATCAGTTCAAAGAGCACACTTGATTCTGTACATGAAAAACAGGAATGTGCCGCCGATAATTGTCGGAACTCAAATACAAAAGTTGATGATAGTCTTTCTAGTGAAGATTTTGATAAAGCTGTAGCACAAAGAGAAGATGCCAAACCTGAGGACTCGAAGAATTCAATCATTTACATCAAAGACTGCAATGGAGATGATAAAGAACAGTCCATTGGTGATATCACTTCAAAGAGCACACTGGATTCTGTACATGAAGAACAGGAATGTGCCGCTGAGAATTTTCCAAAGTTAAATACAACTGACATACATGCTGTGACTGCAAATGTTGATGATACTCTTTCCAGTAAAGGTTTTGATATAGTTGAAGTGCAAACAGAGGATGTCAAACCCGAGGACTCAGGCATGTCAATCATTTACCGCAATAGCAATGACGAAAAAGAGTCTATTGATGAGATTACATCAAAGAGTACAGCCGATTCTGTGCACGAAGAACGGAAATTTTCTGCTCAACACTTTCATAATCCAGATACAATTGACATAAATGCAGTGACTACAAAAGTTGATGATACTTTTTCCAACAAAGGTTTTGATAAAGTTGAAGCCTGCAGTGACAATGATAAAGTTGGTTTCATCAATGAGGATGTGGAATCACCAGTTGTGCATTCTGTTAAGGTTGAACAAGACCCTGATACTGTAAGCTGCATGAAGGAAAGTGAAAAATCTGAAGCATTCACAGAGGACTCACACATGAACATTCCGGCTTCTGAGAGCAATGATACACTTCCAGCCAAGTATGAAGGCAGTTTCACACATAAACACAATAAAAATGCCTCTGTTGATAAGACACCAAATGAAATTTCCTTAAGCACAAATATTTCAGTAGGGGGTGATAAAACAAAGAGGTTGTTGAAAAATTCCGGCCAACAAAGAGCTGATGCTTTGGAGTCTCTGCTTGAGTTATGTGCACATTTACTTAAGCAAGGAAAGCTGGAAGAGCTTGCTGCGGTGCTAAGACCGTTTGGAGAAGACACGGTTTCATCAAGAGAAACAGCTATATGGCTGACAAAAAGCCTCATGTCGTCGCAAAAATTTCATCCGGAAACCTAGTTTGGTGAGAGGTTCTCATTATGTATCATTGATTATTATTAGAAACATGTGTATTTCAAAAAGTTACATGAGTTTGTTCATTTGAGACTCTTGCTTGATTTAGGATTGGAGGCTTGGAAAATTACATCCCCATATTTTTTTCTTGGTGATTGTTTTACTGTAAATGGCTTGAATTATATTTGAGAACGGTTGATATGTTCATCAGTTTTTTTCTGTAAGTTATATGGCTTTGATTGTATCAAAATTAAATATTATTTTTTGTTTTATTTATTTGTTGGATTTATTTAGAAGATAACTTGAGGGGTAACCTTGATGCAACCGGTAAAGTTGTTGTCATGTGATTGAAAGGTCACGGGTTCTAGTCCTGGAAACAACCTCTAGCGTAAAAAACAAGTTAAAGCTGCGTACAATAAACCAAATGATGGAACCTGTTTGCAGAACCTGCGCATATGCGGTAACTTTAGTGCATGATTCACTTGTCCAGTATCTTTTACATTAAACTGCTTTTGATTTTCTGGTTGTTTTAGTTGATACGTTTTGTTAATAACTATAAAAATACTATCTATATAGAAAGGACATTTTATTTTAAAAGGAAAAATACATTAATCTCATAGCTAATGCCTAAGCTGCAATTTTTGTGTGCTTATTTTCTTCATGTAGCAGTGATGTAAGATTTCTAGAGTACGTGTACAGAATATATATTGTCAATGTAATTTTATACATGCGATTAATCTCATTTTACCACAATGTCATTATGTTTATATTACTTTCTAAAACATGATCTACATATGGTAAAATAAGATTGAAAGCATTTGTATTTTTTTTTCCATGTACTTTTTTATGACAAAGCTTTAAACTCTTTAACTCTACATAAGAATAATGACAGAGAATTGTCGATTAACATAACTATGAATTCAAATTTATTTTACATTTTCAATGGTTACAAATAGAGTAAAACATATCAACACATAGTTATGGTTAATCACTCTTTATTCCATATAAATTACATATATTGTATAAACTTCTCTTGCTGTTGCCCTTCACATGTTTTCTGAGTTTACTGGAACAAGGCAAAGAAAGACAACAATGAGGCACCAACCAAAGAACCAACAACAGTTGTCGATGCACCGCTGGCAGGGCCAGGGGCTGGCGCTGGGGCAGGAACCTCGTGAGTGGCAGCCAATGCTGCACTCATGGAGAGAGCGGCAACGAGAACGGCACATGTAACCTTCTTCATGTTCATGATGAAATGTGTGTGAACTTTGTATAAAGAGGAAAACTGTGTTGTTTTATTGATATTGTCTTTGGTTGCATGTCTTTAGGTAGAATGAATGAGCTTTAAAATACATGGTTTGAATTTATTTTGGGAAAAATGTTACTTTGGTTGGTTGTTAAAAGGTTATGTATGTATGGCTCTCCAAGGATTTAGGGTTCGTTAATTGGTTTTGTACTATATGTGTATGTCTCAATATATTTGAGGTATAAAATAATTGATAATAACCACTTAATGTGCTTGCACTAGGTGTAATAATTCTTTTATAAATGTAGTTTATAAACTAATTATAATATTCTTCTCAAACACGCTTACAAATGTATTTTAATATTCTATGACTTTGCGGATTAATCAACTAATTATACAGGTAATCTCTTCATTCATTCAGATTAGAGGAGGTACCACAAATTTCTCATATCGATGATTTCCAATGGAATTGGGTATAACCCATGCCTTTTGAACCCTTTTAATTTACAAATCAATCACCATCATATAGTTCATCTAACAATAATAATATTAATAATTTTTTTAAGGAACAACAGCAATATAAGTTTACTTTTTGAAAATTCATACCTTTCAAAAAGATTATTTGATGCTCTTGTAAATTTTTTAGTTCCTAGTCGATATAAATAATTAAATATCACTGATATATATAATATATGCAGAATATCCCTGATGAAATTTATAAAATATATAGTCATTCCGACAACAATATTATTGATATGTGGGGTGTTTAAGGTTCGAACCCGACCTCTACATATAACAATGCATATTCCTGCCAACTGAGGTATATTCACTAGAACGATTGAATTGTTATTCTTATCATAGTAATAAGGTGAGTCAAAAAAAAAAATAGTAATAAGGAATGAGCTGCATAAATGTATATAATATGGAAAATGAATTATCTTTTTAATAGCTCTATTCTTTTCTTATTTTTTGGTTGGCCAATAAATTTTTCAACTAGAAGTTAGAGACTAATCCGTCAATATACATTTTTTCTTATTTAGTTATTCACTTTATATATTTGTGAATGAATTATTCATTGTTTTAGAGGTCTGTTTTTTGTTCATTTTTTAAGAGTTTTTTGTTGGACCATTTTTTAGAAGAGTTAAATCCTATTAAAAATTAAAAAGGGCAGATCAAATATGCTTGCAATTTGTGTGATCGTGGGATCAATATTAGACGGTTCATATCTCAATTCAGATTTTTATTTTTAAAATAAAAAATTATGAGTTTAAAATATGGACCGTTCGATGACGATCAATTGATCACATTTGTTCTAAATACGTGAATGCGATAATTGATTCTGATGACAGAGAGTTCAAAATGGTCCAATTTAAATTCTATCTTGTTTGTGACATCTCTTAATACATGTATTATTGAAGAGTGAAGAGTCAACAAAGTAAATAATCATGTATTGTTTATGTTCATCTATCATATTCTCAATTGCCAAATGAAACTATTTCTAGAAGTTTTCTAAACCAATCAGAATCGTTGCTATGTCAAGGGTGCTTTGGCTGTACTGAAAGAGAGTTCCCACCATTTGCACTGAATTTAGAAAAGATAGACTGCCAAATAATTCCTTTCACGTTTCTTCTCACTTCATTTTTTCCTTTCCAAGTAACCAATAACTTCAGCAAAAGCTTTTAAGCAGTCCAAACGTGCAAGTAATCCAACCCATGTTAAAAATACAAGGGTATTCCATATTACGCTACAAAGTTTAACACAAATATTGGCACCAGACACAACACTGAAACTGACGCATAAACACTATTAATAATTTATGAAAATAAAAGTCATTGAATGTAACTATGTGTACATGTATCATGTTAGACTGTTAGTGTCGAACACATGAAACATCTTTCAATCTAAAGTGTCGGTGCTACATACTATAAGTGTCGGTCACCTTATTTTTCGATTGATATGCCACCTTGTACCAACTAGCTTTGATTGGTCTTGTGGGGTCTTTAACATCCTTAAAAGGGATAGTAACATTGACATATCTTAATGTTTAATACACCATTTTGCCAACTTAAAAATGATGCCTTTTGATGTAAACTTGAGTAAATTTTCCTCATACCTATATATAAGTCCAAGTCTTGGTTCTATCATTGAACAATTCCTCTCAGGTCCCTTTGACAGAGTACAACAAACATATTCTGTGGAAATGGCATCATTTGGTAGCTTCACTGCTAACATTTTGATGGCATTGATGTTTGTGGTCATGTTTTGTATCACCAATATTGCGGCACAGGATTCAGGGATTGCACCAACTGGTCAGTTGGAGGCTGGAGCTGGATTTTCATTGCCTGTTTCTAAGGTGGTTTTGTGTTCTTCTGTTTTGGCTTCTCTTGTGGCATTTATGTTGAAGTGAATTTGAAAACAATGGATTTAAATTTCTTTTTACAATTATAAGTTTATTCTTGTTGTTGAAAATGGTATTGTATTGAGTACTAGGCCTGTATTTTGTACTCACCTATTGGTGTATGCTGATGTATATGTATTTGTTGAATTCCTTATAATTAATTAATTCTGTTGTTTCATTTAATTAAATTCTTCATGTGTCTTTCTTCTTTCTTTTTTGCATCTTGTATTGAGAAAATCCAAGTAAGAGCTAGGAGAAATTTTATGAAGAGTAGAGCAATGCTAACAACATCTACTAACACTTGCAATTTTATTGGATGAATTTTATGCCGGTCCCACAATTTATATGTGGGTTCTACTACTTTATGTGGAATCCGTTTTCATAATGCTAGGATCTATATGAATTTCATCCAATAAAAAATAGTAGTGTTCCATAAAAAGGATTTGTGTGAATATTGTTAGCACTTATCGTATAGAGTGACCTTGACAATTTTTTTTTAAAGGTGAGTTAAGCTCTATCTTACAACTTAATATGATATTAGAGTCTATTTATCCATACACAAATCTCAATGGTATCAGAGGGTGTATTGAGAAAAAATTTCGTCCCACATCTGTTTTTGTTATTTTTTTTATAGAGTGATACCTTAACCTTATAAATCGGTTTTTTAAGAATGAGTTAGACCTAATATAAAAAAAAAAAATCCTGCTTTTATGTAAAATAAAATCAAACATTGTCCAAAAATATTGCATTAGGACAGACTGAAAAAAGTATTTTATACTTCAACATAGAAGTAAATTTTATATTATTCTATTGAATGATATATACAATCGGTTTCTCTATTTTATATATACATAACCAGTAATCACAACTTAACATTGTAAAATATAGAAGCACTTAATTAGCTAACCTCCTTTTCAGCTTTCAACATTGAAAAGAAAATGATATATAAAGACAGTTCAATGTTCAAGATAGAGTCCCTTTGGAATCCTTCATATCCAACTCATGTTCTGCTACCATAATGCATGAATCTGCTTCCAGAGATGAGATTGAGGCCTTATCTTTGGTTGATAGTTCCTTTGGTGAAAGCATTTCTGTTGTGCACTGAACGTCTGGCGTTATCCCGACCTGATCTATGTCATGAAGGGCTGGTGATACATATTTTGCCACTGTAACAAAGAGAGCTGATCCATCATGAAGCTGAGTTACACTCTGCAATGAGAATGATACATTCCATGAGATTGACAGGAATGAAAGGAGTCTCGGAACACATGAAGACGAGAACAGACACGAACATTGGACACTACACCGACAAAGACATGTTGGTACTGGTAATAATTTGAGAAAATAGAATAATTCAATATAACCACATGTATCAGTATTGTGTTCGGGTCAAGCACTGATACATGTTAGTTTCGGACACCAAACATGCCTTCAATCTGAGGTGTTGGAGCTATACACCTACCGCAAATATGCCTGGTACACACCTTTTAAACAGAAAACACTCTTATGGAAGAGTTTCTTTTAGTATATATGCACCTCATATTTACATTACATTACATCACCGCTTGTTTCATGATATTCCTTTGGGAAATATTGCTTAGTAACAAGATTTTAAAAAATAAATAATCACGGTATGATCATTATGTAACGAAAAAGACTGGTACCTGAATCTTTCCTTTTCCAAATGTTTTGTTCCCCACAAGAATAGCTCGACCGTTATCATGTAACGCCCCAGCTAAAATCTCGCTGGCACTTGCACTTCCCTCGTTGACCTGTTGAGGAAACAAAAATTGCCATTCATCCAACTAGCGGTTTGAGTCAAGGTAATCTTAATGTTTATAGAAAATCAAGATGTGAAAGGTGTATATTTTAAAAACTTAGCATAGAAGACAAATGAATGATAAAAAATTCAGGTAACGAAGATGTTTTGTTGATAATTCACCTTGGTAACATAGAGGCATGGTCCAGGGAAACATACAAGAATGACTAAAAGAAATGCAAGTAGATATTTTTATGAAATGTAATAAGTATCTAATACACCTGTTTGAAGGGAAAATGGTCCCTAATAATCCCGAGTTCGGTCGGGAGTTAAGTAAAGTCTAACTAAGGATTATTCTAGTCAGGGTCTAGACTTGGGTACTCCAAATCAATTTAACATTCACTGAAGCTCATGAACCACTTGAGCAAGCGACCCAATCACTTGTGGATCATGTGTTACAAAATAAAAAGGCATAATCAATGTTATTAAGTAACTATAGTTACTCACAATCACTACAAGTGGATCATGTGTTATAGCATGTCCATCGATCATATTGATGGGTGACATGTTTCCATCTCTATCAATTGTATTCACCAGAGTCTCATCTCCATCTAACCACATCTGAGCAACATCAAGGCCTGCTTTTACCAAACCACCCTGCAACAAAATTTCAGGTAAAAACGTAGGAAAACACTTCTATGTCACACCGATCCAAAGATGTGGTAAAACTGAAATTTTCATGAAAATGGTAAATTACAGGATTGTTCCGTAGATCAAGTATGTATGAGTGTACTCCTTGATTTTTCATTTCCTGAATAGCATTTCGCATGTCATCAGCAGCACTCTGTCAATAACCAATATGGTACAGGATAAGTTTATGGACCCTTTTGGATAGACAACTTTGTTAAGCGCTAATAGCACAAACCTTATCATATAAATGTTTATGTTTAAACAATTTCCAGAACAAAAGATAAACTAAAGTCGAACTGTTTTCATTTATGCTATACGATATTTTGATAAGTTATCCGAGAAAGCTTACGAAAACAAGCTGAAAACAGCTTATCGACATGTCATAAGCTGTTTTCACAAGTTCTATCATACAGTCGCACAAATGCACATGCCAGTAGATAAGCTCAAATAAGTCGATCAAAACTCCTATATTAAGATAAAGTTTGTACGGAAAGTAGTTAGGGATCAAAACGGTAGTTGGTTTAAATATTTTCTAGTTTAGCAAAATATAGACATCCAGTTTTTCTATAGGTGATTCTTCTGCTCACCTGAGAGAAGGTTGACAATTTCACATAGCCAGTTTTTATGACCTGCCCTTCTGAGGATCTGTGAGGAATGATGGCACTTGATATTGGAGAGAGCTTGATATACTCCCTTGGTAATTTAACCTAAATTATATATTAGACCAGCAACGGAATATTGTGAATTTTGAAGTTCAAACACAAAGGGAAAAGATTTTCAGCTAAGTATTAATTGCTTTTGTACATAAGAACATAAACTAAAATAAAAGAAATTTTCAACTTTACCTCACGGATATAAGAGTTTGTATTTGAATCTTTGACCTAGAGAAGATAAGTTTTCAAGTTAGTATCTAGTACTATACTCAAATTCTCTAGAAAACTTGTACAGAATATGAAGTGTTGAAGCTAATCTCTCATACACTATGCCCATATTTGTTGAAATTACCCCTAATTCCAAAGTTTAAAATTGAACTCAATCCAACAAAAGAAAACAATGTTACAAAGGCAATCTTTGAAAATATCTGTGATGCAAAACTCAATAGTTCAAAAAATGCTTGTATCGAAAAATGAAACTATGATATTTCACAATGGACCTTTACTGTAACAGTTGTTCCAGCATTCCCTCTAAGCCTCTGAGCTGCACCTTCACTATCAATGCCATTAAGCCTCTCCCCTGCACAATCAGATCCATTTTCAAACAAAAGAAAATTACTATTTAATTTTCACAAGGACTAATTATATTTTACAGAAAATCACTTTTTACAGCATCATTCTACATTACTGTTTTCAAATTAAATATTTTAGAATAACTAACTTGGTCAGTACCATTTATCTCAACTAACTCATCTCCTTGATGAATACCGGCACGAGCAGCTGGACTGTTTTCTATGCATGACAAAACAACCTGTGATTTTCAGATATTTTTATTTTTTTTAAAAGACAGACAATCATAATTTTAAAACGGAAATCAACACAGGTTCAATACCGAGTTCTACACAGGTTCAATACCGAGTTCTAGCTACTACCAAGAATTTTGAATGGAAAATTGAAGGAAAAAACTAATTTTAGAAGGAGGTAGGGGTCAACTGCATGATCAATTGAAATCAGAACAATAAGCATGAAAATTTGAAAGTGTTGTTTGCAAGTAACTGACCAAATGTCCTGTTCTTGGCTCAACATTTATGAAGAGGCCAACTCCCTGCAAGTTTCCATCACTTCCGATTCTAAATCCCTGATATTCCTGTAAGTACGAATCACCGTTAAACATAAGACTTTAATTTGAATACAATGTCAGTATAATAGTTTTTACACTGTCATGTAAACACGACCAACCACAAATATGACTTTTAACATTTCCCTTATAATTAAAGTAAGATACATTTGATGATCCGGCGATTATAGTTCATTGGCAGTGTGAAAAATCTTTACACTGATAGTGTATACCAATTAACATGACCTTAAAACAGATTTGTTGATCTAAGAATGGCATCATTTGAACAATCTATTTCACATGTCAGCAACACTTTAGAATAGGCAATAACATTAATTATTTGTAAGACCTTTGGACTTATAATTCTAGTGAAAGGATCTCCGAGTGTAGAAAGCATTCCACTGATTTTTGTGTAGGCTGCATCAGCTGAGTTCAAAGGAAACATTTCCACCATTGTTTGCTGCAACTTCATATCCCAATCTACAAGCAAAAATGTACCTTTTGTTATTTGATCCGTCGATGTAATAAACATCGATGCATTTAAAGAATACGTTTTATTATTCCAATAGATGTTAGTATGATGCATTCTATATACAAATTTGGTACTTAAAGGCTGAAGCTTAAGATAGAATATGATTGGAAATTATGAGAAATACCTTGATGATTAAATGTAGGATCAACAAATGTTTCCCGAATCAAACCCCATGCTTCAACAAGAGTTCTTTGAACTGCATTCACCTAGCAACAAACCCTTTTCCACTAAGCACGGTTCATGTTAATTAAGCTTATGAACAAATTAACAAACTCGAGTATTCAGGGACGAATCCAGTTACATTTAACTGGATCTGTCCCTGCGAGTATTATCACACTTAGTATGCTCAAAGCTCAGTACAGCATAGCTTTAATCTTCGAAATTCTTAGTTTTATTTAGTAGTAACCTTTCAATATTATAATGCAAAATGGAGTACTACTTATTTTGGGCACACTATATGAATACAACCAATAAAAAGCAATTAAAATAATACCAACATGGGTTTTGTCATTTTCTTATCATTATTTTAATGTGTCCATATGATTTTTTTTCTTTATGGGAAGGCATCATAAGATTTTATCATTATTTTGTTTGTTGCAAATTATAAAAAACTGATTTTAATATTCAATAATTTTGAGATTAAAATTTATAGAATTTTAAGAAAAACATAAGTTATTTCGTGTTTGTCTACTATAAAAATTAATTATTTTTTAAAAAGACTAAACTTAAAGCAACTTCTCATTTAAAAGCAATTTTAAGGTTTTTTTTAAAAATTCTCAATTTGTTTTAAAAAAATTGTATAACAAACATGAAAATTCTCAAAAGTGATTAACTTTTTAGAAACATTACAACAAACATACTCTTAACTCTTGAGCCCTTTCATTTTTTTAAAGTTATTATCACTGTTAATAGAAAAATGATTTTTTTTTCCACGTAAATTTAGCTCAGTTGACAGGGATAATGTTCAAACCAAGAATAGAGAGAATAAAAACACATGTGAGTATAAGAGAGATGGTTGTTTCAAAAGTTATCAAGAAGTGGATGTGCAAATATCATTTCTCATTAAATTGACATGTCAACTATGGTAACTAATTATATAACTGGGAGTGTTTTAAACCCCGTTTTTCTAACACACTTTTCTATTGCGTGGCTTTTACACTTTGAAAACATACTCGTTCCACATACAGTGCAAAAAAGTGTTCGTGACATTTCTTATCATGAGAGAGAGAGAGAGACGAGCTGACCTCAGGTGCGCGTGAAACAGGAAAAGCGACGGTAAGGGATTGAGAGAGAGCTGTTGGTGCATGACAGAAAATACAGAAAGAAAGAGCAGCTGAAAATCCAAATCTTAAAGCACTTTTTGCAGCTGATTCAATTTTTTCCACTACCACTGCCTTATTCACCTTCATCTCTTCAACCTCAAACGACACCTTCCTCTTCCGTGCTGCCCATGTTGTTGTTGGTAGTAACCCTAACCTACGAGGAAACAAACCTACCAAATTTGGTTTTGATATTTTAGGTGGAATATTTATTCTAGCTTTAACATCTAAGTTCATCATTGTTATTTATTTCTTTATTTTGGTTGATCTTGGAGCTGAATGACCGTGTTAGAGAATACTAAGTTAATTTGGTTTTGAAGTTGGTAGTGACAGTTATCTATGTGTTGCTGAACTTGACACTTGTAGTATGTGGACCCTACTTGAATCTTCTTCGGTTGTGGCCATGCTTCTTTCTTAGATACTCTCCTCTTTGCTTCCGTATACGCATCTTACCAACAAATATCAACCGTTTGTCATTTCACAAATTATTAATCTTATTTATCCATTAAGAAAGAGATTTGTTATTTGAGATAATTTTTAGAACAACCATAAATTTACAAAGAAAAAGTAGATATTGATATATAAATCAAAACAATAGAGAGAAAAAGTAAAAATATAACGTGAATTTGAGTGAAATTTGTACAAATATCATTTCTCATTAAGAAAAGGTGGATAAAGGTAAGTCATTCAAGTTGTCAACAATCAAAATTATACATTTGTCAACTCAGAGGAATAGATGATTTTGATTAATGTCAATTCAGATGGGTAATTTTATCAACCTTTTATTGGTAATGGACCGCTGTATTTGGAAATTGACATTAAGACAAGGTTGTCACGTGAGCAGCACGTGGGCGCTCCTAACCATTAGTCTTATAATATGGAACAAGTGCTCCTTATCGACTCCCATCTGTTCTTATCCGAGGACACTCTGTAGAACAAGACACGTAGATAAGGATAGAGCTTTAGGCAAGAACTCTGGAATAAAGAAGATATCATCATAACGTTCCCCTCATTAGTGTAACTCATCGAGCTCGGGAAGCAGTTGGCTCCTTAGGTTGTTCTGACAAAAAGGGAACAAAAAAATACTATAAATACCAACGTTGGGATCACTTCCAAATCATCATTTTCACAGTTTACTAAAAACTAGTGCCTCTGTTTACCATCATGATAGTGGGGTATCTACTATTATACTCTTTACAAGTATAGATAGGTAATGTAGCAGTCACTTGTCATTTTGTTCCTGTACCAGTGGTCCTATTTCTCTCTACAAGGTGGTGGCAAAAGTGTTGACCCGTATGTTGTCAACGTTACGGACAAAATTATTTCAACTAATCAGTCGACTTTTAATATGAGAATACGTCTGGTTGATAAGGTAGTCATTGTTAATGAATTTATCGATCTGGCTTGGAAGTCTAGGAGGGAGTGTCTGATTTTTAAGGTAAATTTGAAAAGGCTTCTGATTCTGTGAGTAGGCCTTTTTGAATTTATGATGATGAGGTTAGATTTTAGTTCCAAGTGGATGTCATGGATTCCTGCCTGCATGTTTTCGAGAAGGCTATCTTTTGGTCAATGTTTGTCTGATCCATGAGATTAATATTCAAAAAGGTATTAAGCATGAGGATCCTTTAGCTCCTTTCCTCTTCTAGCTGGTGGTGGAAAGGCTTAATGCGTCCATCAAAAAGTCGCATGAGGTGGGAGAGTATTCAGGTTTTAAGATTATACATTTTTTGTATGCGGATGACACTCTATTCATCGGTGAACCAACTATGATTAATCTAACCATCAAAACTACCCAACAGTGAACTGGAAGTGGAAACTCATCTCTGATGGTACAATCATGTGATGAGATTGTTGTTTTTGGATTTCCAAACTGTTGTATTTGGATTTCCAAATTCTATTTTAAAAAAGAATATCTATCGAAGTTTCTTCTAGGTTGAGTCACAACCAGGCCACTCTCTTTAAGACGTTTCATGACACTACCCAAAGTTGTGCAAGACAGACTATCAACCACCCCACCTCCAAGATAAAACAAGCCCAGCTACAACTGTTCGATTAACTACTGCACTGTAGAAAATCGTTCGAGACTTACACCCTCACATATGGCACTAGGACCACTTTTTAATAGCGAAACGACTCTAATATGGTATCGTGACCACTCTATTACGGTTCTAAGACCACTATAATATGATGTTATCACCATTCTAACTTTAAGTTCTCCAAAAATATCAATATGGTACAACGACCACTCAATTATAGTGATACCACCATTTTTGACTTTTTAATTTCTCCCAAAGTAGAAAAATATTGAAAGAATATTTATATACTGCTAAGAACATTCTTAATTCCGATGGGACATTATTGTTCCAAAAAATACTATAATCTTAAAAGTACTCTTTATTCCGAAGGGACATATATTATCGAAGGGACTATGTTCTTAAGACCTTTATTAATTACGAAAGGACATTATACCGAATAGGGACTAAGGTCTTAAGAACACTCTTTAATACCGAAGGGACTAATAAAGGAGAAGAGTAGAAGAATAGCTCGTTAACACAAGATGGAGGGAGAAGAAAGAAAGAGTTCTTGACAACCCAATATAACATTTTGGTGAGCTTTTTGAACTGAGTGGAGTCCTCTATTTATATAGAGATTTTTTAATTGTTTTAGCTAAAATTATGGCATCAATTACTCTAATTGATAAGATCAAAAGGAAACTTAACCACTAATTAGTTCGCCAACACTTGTTGATAAAGATAAAAAAGAAACAAATCCATGAAAGTGGAGGAAACAAACTCATTGGATATGAATGAAGGAAAGATAGGAAATTCAGTTAAATTCTTATTCTTATCTCAACCAACATAAGCTAAATGTATGAGTAGTGATATCCAAGAATAAAAATAATAATGACTATTATTTTTATCATTATCAAGTGTTTAAAATTAATTACCGTAATTTAAAACACTGCTAACATGTGTGTTCTATTTTATGTGGGACCCTTACTCTTTATTTTATAAATTCACATCACACTAACTGAAAGTCTTATTACTTGTGTTTAATCTTCCAATTCCCTTCTAACTTCACACCAATGTTCCAACAAAGATATACTCTGTGTCAGGTATGACGAGACTCTTGTGTTGTCGTTTCAAGGTGGGAGGGGTGGTGGGTCGAGATCTGCATGGTGGAGAGATGTATCTCTTCTAGAGGGCGGGGGAGTTTCCCTCCTCTAACTGGTTCTCGGAGGGAGTGGTGAGGATTTTGCATGATGGAGTCATGACTTCTTTTTGGAAAGATATTTGGGTAGATGATGAGTCAATAATTAGTGTTTTTAATATAATATTTGAGTCTATTTTATTTAGATTTTATAAGTTTTTATTTCCTTTTTAGAACTATTTTACTTCAATTGCAAGTTATTTAATTTCAAGAACAAATATTTCAAAGATTGAGTCTTAAAGCAAAACAAAGGAGATTTGGAGCTGATTTGTGCCAAAAATATGAAGATCTTATACAAAAATATCTTGTGCAAAAAGTTTGAAGATCCTTCACCAAAAATAAAAGGCTGACGTGCCCCATATTGTCCTTTTGCTGCTTTTGCTTTTTCGACAAGCTGCCTGTTTTAGTATTTCTGACCTAAAGCCCATGGTTTCTTGTGTAACACTTTAGTGATTGATTTCTTAGGGCTTAAGTCAATGTTAGACTATAAATAGAGCAGTCATCAAGCTTGTATAATCATCTTTTGTTCTTGGAAATAATAAGTGACAATTGTTTCTTTGAATAAAAGTTCATCTTTATTTTCTTGTTATTTACTTTTATGTTCTTCTTCTTCTTCTCTTCTATGTCTAGAATGAACATGAGTGAGTAAACTCTTCTTGTCTTGGGATTGTTGGATAAGTCTAATGACCTAATCCTAATCAAACCAAGCCTCGAACCCTAATTTTATGTAAATCTATTTTCTAATCTATTTCACCGTTCTTATAATCAATAACATAATATTAATCGATGGATCGAAAGATGAAGTTTAATAATTGTTATTGATTCATCACAAATATTAAGCGATGGATCGAAAGATGAATTTTTAATTTTGGAAAAGGTGAATTTAGACAAGGATTGCATAACATGAAAATAGTCTAGCAAACCTTGAGACAATAAAGTTTCGAGCTTCAAGGATTCCAATAGCAATCATCCATGAAAATAGGCGTGGTTGCTAAAGGAACACACTCACCGAGACCGAAAGGAGATGTGATAGGCTAAAGAGAAACTTTTCTTTAGAAAATAGGTCGAACATAAAGTTCTAGGTTTTGTCATCATGATGAACCAATAATCCCAAGACGCTTTTTATTATTTGTTTTTAAACTGTTAAAAATCCCAACTTTTCAACTGAACTTTCTCCTAATCATTCGTAAAGGTTAATTGATTTCAACAACTCCCTGTTGGAACGATACTCTTATTACTACACCTGTAAACCATGCACTTGGTGATTTACCACATCAAATTTTTGGCGCCGTTGCCGGGGAGTTTTGCAATTTGATTAACTTTTCAATACCGGTTAGATTGAAAAAAAAAATTATTTTTCTTTATTTTTTTATTTTTTTACCTTCAAATGCTTTGATTGAGGACATGACTCAAAACCACTATCAATAAACTTCTGCCCCTGTTTTACCACCTTGTAAAGTTTATGGAATATTTGGTGATACTGGTGTTGAATGCCAACTAGGTAGTGTTGTTAGAAGTCCTGAGCAAGTAAACTATGCTCAATATAATCAAGGGTTTAGGAACAATCAAAATTTTTATATTCAAAACCCTCAAAATATTTTTGGACAACAAACAACACCACCCAGTTATGCAAACAACCAAAAAGTCCCTCAAAAATCCAGCTTGTAACTTTTGTTAGAAAATTATTTTATAAATCAATCCGAGCAGCTCCAAGAGCTTAAGAATAAAACTAGATTTTTGAATGATTCTCTTGTCAAGCTTTCAACAAAAGTGGATTCTATTTTGTACTCGCAACAAATGCTAGAGCTCAAATCTCTCAAGTAGCCCAACAAGTAGCATCTTCCTCACAAACCTCCGGAATCTTTCCGAGCCAGCCTGAAGCTAACCCAAAAGGTCAAATGAATGATATTACACTTAGAAATGGTAGGCAATTAGAGGACTCCGTTGTGGAAACCAAGTCAATTGAGGTTGAGGTAGAAAGTGAAAAGCCACAAAGTGAGAAAGTTGTAGTAGAGAGTGAAAAGCCTAACACACCACCACCATGTAAGCCAAAAATTCCTTTCAAACAAGGGTTTGATAAGTCCAAGTTAGATGAGTAGTTTAGGAAATTTATTGAAATCATTCAAGACAAATTGCCACCTAACCTTAAGTATCCAGGAAGTTTTTCCATGCCATGTGTCATAAGATCTGAGACTATAGAAAAAGTCATGTGTGACTTGGGAGCAACTGTCAGTTTGATGCCATTGTTCCTTAGTGAAAGGTTGGGTATAGGGGTAGATAAACCTCTCAATCGTTAAGCTAATGACATTAAACGAGCGCTTCGTGGGAGGCAACCCACGAGTTTAATTGCTTTTATTTTTGAGCCTAGTGACCACAAGCCTTGACACGGGCCGTGCGCTGATCACCTGCCCAAAACACACACAAACCAGAGATGAAGGCACGGCCCGTGCCTGTAGAGGCACGTCCGTGCGGACCCTTTTCCCCTATAACCGAATTTTTTTTTCCTTCTTCTTCCCTCATTTAAACAACACAACCTCTTTCATCCTTCAACTTCTCTCTCCAAACCTCCATAACTCTCTCCAAACTTCACCAAATCACACATTTTCTAAACCAAATCAACTATAAGCTTCACCCCAAAACCTAACCCAAAACCCCAATTTCTTCATCAATCCTTACCACAACACTCAAAATCTCTTACTAAAAAAAAACCAAAGCCATCACTAAAACCACATTTCCCACACAAAATCTTACCAAAACCTAACCTCGACCCAAACCAACCCAATTTAAACTAGGTCAATGGCATCCAAGAGGAAAGGAAAGGAAATTGAAGGCTCAGGAAGTGGTGCAGGGAGAAAGAAAACAATGGTCCAGAACCATGGCATCGATTTTAAAGATGACAGGCAAATGAGTAGGTATAAATCACTTATCTCTAGACCTATTTCTACTTGTCGATACCTTGATGTTAATGATATAGATAGACTAGGTATAGAGGACCATGTGATTAGGCTGTTGAATAACTTAGGTTTGGTCGAGATGTTGAAACTTATGCGGGGGTTTGAAAACTTCACCTATGAGTTCTTGAGCTTTCTTTCCTTTACTAAGGATAAGTCGAAGACGGATAACCCCAACCATAGAGTTTCATTCCGTCTTTTAAATATTGATTACGAGATTTCTTTGGAAGCTTTTTGTTCCAAACTAGGCCTCGCAAATGTGGGGTATATCCATGACTCTTGGGATCAATCTTTAAAACCGGCCGAGTATGACCCTGTTGTCTTTTAGAAGAGCACAACCGGTTTAAACCAATACAATTCCCGTTCCAGTAAGGCTAGTAACATTCACAACCTTGTGCTTAGGTAGCTTTAAAGGGTTATGGCTTGCACCATATGAGGTAGGAAAGAAGTGGGGATGATGAGGACTGATGAACTGTTTATGTTGTGGGCAATGCTCTACAACCACCCTGTGAACACTTGCTATTAT
>Ga0315913_1001444_pt1 | contig 26208 bp, 11 predicted proteins | sample MpolsnodulesMG_FD_207736 | JGI IMG/M metagenome (GOLD analysis project Ga0315913, IMG submission 207736) | Medicago polymorpha root nodule microbial communities from Los Angeles, California, United States - small nodules | ecosystem: Host-associated > Plants > Roots > Nodule | place: USA...
TTTGACCAATCGCGCCACGATTGCCTCTGAACAACCGTTGTGACCAGTCCCTTTCAGGTAAACTTGGTGAGGAAGTTGTTTAATCGCGTCACGATTTCCCAAATCGTGTCACGATTTTCCATCTCAAAAGACCAACCTCTCTGCCTATCCAATCGTGTCACGGTGCTTGCAATCGTGACACGATTTCAGGGTTTTCCAGAATTCTCAATTTGAAGCCAATATACAACAGTATTGATATCACAACCAATGTTGTCAATCACAGATAGCGGAAAATAGCAGATTGTTGAAAATCTGCTACACAATAGTGCTACAGCGCCATTACAGCAGCTATTTGACAACATTTTGTACTAAATAGTGCATTGCAAAACAAGAGTGGTTTGTCCAAATTCCGCTACACTATAGCGGTATAGTGCTGCTATAGCTGCTATTTAACAACACTCCAGTCCTTTTGTGAGGGGTGTGTGTCAAGTGTCCCATATTGGATGAGAATTGAGATATAGCCTGAAAATGTGAGATATAGCCTGAAAATGTGTTTATTAGTGGGAGGCATCCCTCACCTTACAAGTCGCTTTTGCTGGGTTGAGTTACGCCCAACTCAAATTTTAAGACTTTATGCAGGTAGATAAACTTGAAGATGAGTAGTATTACCTTGTTGCTCTACAATTGATGCACAAACCAAGTTTGATACTATAAAATTGATAATTTCTTATCTCGCTTTATCTAATGGATATCGTATGCGTCATATCTCCCTAGTTGAATGATTTAGACTTCATGTGCACTCCAACACAGACGTCCCTTATTTCTTTCTTTGGATCTTTGAAAATCAATGTTCAAATTGCTGAAATAAAATCTTAAATTTTACGCAATCGTGATGTGTTCCGTGATCTTTATATATTACAGTCACCGGAAGAATCTCATTTAGTGAGGGTGGCTGCTTGTGCTTCCATATCTGATCTACTTGCAAGGTTAGGTATTTCTTTTCTTACTAAAAGGAAGTCCTATTGGTTGATTCAATTATTGGAATATGTATTATACCCATGTTTGGTGCTGCTTGAGAGCAGTGCTATGCTTTGTGAACAATAAGATTAAATTACCTGTCGAAGAATATTTGATAATCTGGAAATGTAAATCTGTGATATTCCATCAACTATTTACAAACGATGGGTCCTATCAAGTTGCCTAAATTTGACATTCCAATTTCATATGCTTAATTGGAAGCTAGATCTCTTTGAAAACAGCATTACTATAGCGATACATTTAGTCTTAAAGCTAGAGTAAGTCCAATACTGATTTTGTTGAGCATTTTCTCTCAGTTGTTTGTATTACAAGTCAAATTAGTATAGCCTGTCGGCCCATTTTCTAGTACTGTTGCTGGTAAGTTCTGCCTTCATCAAATCAGCTGGAAGCTACCTGTATTAAATTTCTCTTATGAATGCTAGGTTAAGTGGATTTCCAAAGTTCAAGAAAGACGGGTCTGCCTCTGCTGTAAAAGTTGTTCAGCCTGTTCTAAAGATGTTACACGATGACAACTCAGAGGCAGTATGGGTAGGTTATTAATTCGAACATTATTGAAATTTTAGCTTCTATTCAACATAGACAATAAAAAAGCTTCCATCATAGTACAACGGATGGAGGTTTATTATATTTTTAGTGGTTACATAATATTTTCATGTCGAAAGCAATAGTGATAAACTCTATATTCCTGTAAATTTGTTGAAGGAGATGAAGGAGAAATTCTCGTTTTGAAGTATATGTAGTTGTGCTTAGAGTTGCATTTAAACATTGATGTAAAACATTTGTTGATAGATCATATAGGTAATCATTGCTGTATCATATAATGCTTAGTTAACAACATAAACAAAACGCATATACAAACACTATTGTAAGTACGCAACCAATTTCACATGTAAGTATGCAAAGTATTATTTCTCTGACTCATTGTTGTATTCTTCTCTGACCCATGCATTTGTATATGCTAAGAGATGAAATATATTGTGCTAATCTTAGCATAGGTAAAAGATAAAAAGTTTATTATTTGGCCCATGCTTGCTGAATGCAGACAAATCTTTATATATACGATATTTTAATTTCTTTGCTTGCTTTTGATACTTTCCTTGTCATTCATCATCTACGTGCTATTTATCTGGACACAAATTATCTTTATTTGTTTACGAGTTTTATTCATTATTCAAATTATGGTGTATGCAGGAAGCTGGAGTTCATGTGATATGTACCTTGATAACTTCATTCCCATTTTCTATTCAGCGTCATTATGATAGTGTAAGCTTCTCCTTCCCTAGTCGCAAGATTTTTTACATGCTTAATTCATGTATGTATAATTAGAACAAGAAGACTCGTTACATGCTTCATTCCCATTTCCTTGTATGATGTCCACAACTTACTTCTATACTTATTTAACCTGAACAAGAACTTAATTGTAATTTTGATTTTGATAACATCTCATTCAGAGCTAGAGCATTCCTTTATGGTTAACTGGAATAATATCTGTATAATTTATCCGATGACTTGTGTGAGGCATGCCATATCCACTAAAATGTTCCTAGGCATTCATTCACCTTGATGCAACACATCCCAGATAGCATATCAATTAACATGAGGTGCAACCGTTGTGGGCATAAAGATAATCCTATCCCATAGCAAACTTAGGGATGAAGACATTAGACATGCCCTTAAACTGTGTTCTGAAGGCCCTTAAACTGTGTTCTGAAGGCTAAACATTTTGGCATTCCTTTTTTCTATAAAAATTGTAGCGAAACCATAAAAAACTGTTTAAAGTAGGATGCAATATTGTTCACCAAGACTCTAGAATGATTGTTCTATAGGAAAGTAATTTCCTTATGATGCGAAAATAAGTGCAGTAATGTTTCTGAAATTAAACTGCTATAGAGCACATTTCTGTAGAAAGAGCATAAAGGGCCAAGTGGCTAACACAACCACCGACAATATATTTATATCCATCTTTGTTTGAACAAAAAGCTTGAACTTTAAGGGAACTTCGGAATTCCCAATGATTTTATCAAGAAGAGCCTTTTTTAAACATCAAGAGAATCTGAAAAATCCAATCTATCCTATCTGAACTGATAGATAACAGTAGAAGTGGATTTCAAATTAAGAGCGAATATAATTTTGCCAGCTTTCCCAACACATAAGTTTTTTTTTATTTTTTATTTTTTTTATGAATGTGAACATACCAATTTGCAAAGGACTCTAAATTTTATAAAAAGTTAATTTAATGGGTGAATGATACAATTAAGAGATAATGTTGGGTAACTTGGGTTGAGGAAATGCCTCTATGGAAGAAACATTAACCACCCAAATATCCTCTCCAAAATTGAGCCAAGTGCTCTCACCCGCATTTAAAAAAAACACCAGTGATATATTAGAGTCGTCATTTTGAAGATAGAAATAAACTTCTGGACTATCACGAGTTGTAGTAATTGCAGGGTTGGCATTGCAGTGCCTTCCAACCTAAACTATACTAACTTTGTATTACATGAGGCCATAATGAACACTCTAGTTACCCAACAGGACTTGGAGAGCTCTTCGTTGTTTACCCTTCAATTAAAAGAATCATACAAAGCACAAGTAAAAGGGATGCACATTTTGAATATTTTTGAGACATTGCTGTTTTTGCAGCGTGTATTTGCATATGCACATGCATTGATACGGTTTACTTATTTGAGTTCAAGACTCTTCGGTGGGTCTCTATGACCTGCATGATTAAAAAACAAAGGGCATGATGTGCTTGCATGTAAACTATACCTGTTTTTCCCATTGCTTTTATGATGAAAATGTGTAGGAAATCACAAGAGTTTCGTTGGTGCTGTATTCACGATTTTGACGAGTGTTTTGAATTTATGCAGGTTGAGTCTGCTATTGCAGTTAAACTTGTGTCTGGAGGATGCAGTCATGATATGATGAAGGTAATGTCACTATCAAATTTTTAGGAGTCTTTTCTAGGGTATGGTTGGTTTATTGCGTTGATTGCATAAGAGTGGATGAAGGGGGCAAAAAGGGTCTTTTGCAAGGTCCAAAGAGAGATATATTAGTACATCGTTAAATTGAAAATTATGTGTGTTAATTTGATTTGTAATCTGTTATTTTTAAATTCTTGTTCCCAATGCTCTTCGTTCTGTGATGTTTTTCTCAGAAAAGCAGAAAATTTGAAGTTAATGAAAAATATTCGGGGAGTATAAACTTTTGGCTTTAATGTCGGTTTTAGCATTTGATGGTTTTTAGTGAGTTGCATTAGTAGATATCCAATAATGCTGTGAGCACTGAATAACGAGTTTCTTTTCCTCATGTTTAGAAGGATGCCTCATCCTTAACATTAGATTCTCAATTTTGGATGGAAAATTTCTCTGCTAAATACACATAAATCGTGTTCTGTCATCTGATTTTATATTGTACATCCAGAAACTTGCACATTGCCTAGCATTACTTCCAAAATCAAAAGGAGATGAAGAAAGCTGGTCTGTGATGATGCAGAAAATTTTGATTTTAATAAATGATCAATTAAATTTGACATTTCAAGGTCTAGAAGAAGGTATGTAGATGTTGGTGCTATGTGTTTCATAAAAGCCACTCTTGGAAAGTAGCTCGTGACCATCTTTTTCTAAGCATTGCAGAAACCATTCGAAAGGAGTTCAATGGGTTGTTAATTCTGCCTGGGAAACAACCTCCACCACCTTTAGGATGCGATGTATCAACAGAAGAAGCTAGTAACAACACAAAAAAGAGGTCTAAACAATCACGAACATCTAGTGTCTCTTTACTCATGTCTGGATGTTGCATGCTTCTCACGAATACATATCCAGTTAAGGTACTGCTTAGTTTATCCCACACACGTTCCTTCAGCGAGTTCTGTCGTTTAATGATGATGATAAGTAATGTGATTTAATTGTTAGGTTAATGTACCTGTGCGCCTATTATTGGTCCTTGTCGAGAGAATTCTGATGGTATATGGCGCTTTGCCAGAAATGTCATTGCCATTCATGACCACCAGACAGCAAGAGAACGTTTGTTCAGAACTTCCAGTTTTGCATATGTGTAGCCTGGAATTGCTTACAGCTATTATAAAGGCGACAGGAAGGTATGGCTGCGTGTTATCCATACCCCTTCCTTCCAAAAGAAAAATAAGCTAAAATGAAAGAGAGAGAAATGGCAAAGGGGGTTTTGTAAAATTAACTTTAAAGTTTTTGGATCCTTGATGTTGTAAATTAGTGTGTTTAGTCTTTACTTTAATGACACAAATGCTGATTCCTGTTTTAAATATTATGATTTTTCTATGTACTATCTCATGTTATCAAATAGCGGCTATAACAGCGCTACAGCGTAGCGGAATTTGAACAAATTGCCATTGTTCAGTGAAATACTATTTATTAGACTGTTGTCAAATTGGAGTACCGTAGTATTGTAGCGTATCCAAATTTGAACCATCTGCTATTTTCCGGGATCGACAATAGATAGCATTCGTCCTATGTATCATCTAACTGCTGACCTTGTACTCTTATGGTGTTTCAATCCTGCTCCCATGCATGATTTCCATGTTTCCTCTGATATATGTTTTATGTATTTATTTCTTGAATGAAAGTAGAATTCTACTTATTGCCCATATTTGTATTGCAGTCAACTATTACCGCATGCTGCCTCTATTGTACGTTTCATTACAAAGTACTTCAAGACATGTGCGCTGCCAGAATTAAGGATCAAGATCTATTCAATTGCAAAAATTTTGCTCATATCCATGGGTGTTGGTATGTGAAATCTCTTAGAATTTCCCTTTTGCTCATAGTTTACCAATAGCAGTGGCTGACCACTATTCTCTAGCCTTAGCATTGTGAATTAACGTGGTGTCCTTTGGCAGCTCCAATCACGGTCAAATGGTGGCGCTATTTCCCGCACTAGGGAAGGGACCCTCGAAAACCCAAAACACCCTTAAAAAGAGATGTTTTAGATGGGGTTATTTTGGGGAATTTAAAGTTTAACTTGTATATAAGTGGAAATGTTTTTACCTATAATCCTTTTGCAGTTTTGCTTTTATTTTCTATCAAAAAGAAAAGGAAAATATACAGGTAGAGAAAGGGGGGGAAGGGAAGATAAATGAATGAGGCTAAAAGTGTATTTTGTTTAATTTCCATATATTTTTCTCTGCTCTCATCATCCTACATCTGATTTCATGTAGTATTTATAGTTAATATTTCCCCACAAACCGTTTTGACAACTCTATTCACAATCTGCCTTGATGGTTTTTTCTTTCTTCGGCTCCACTTTTTTGATGCCCTGAATTTCTTTGTTTCCCCTTCCTAGCTGTTTGACTAAGCTATATATTTAATTTGAACCATACATTATGACTTTTACTTATTAAATTATATTGAACAGGAATGGCTTTATGCCTGTCAAAGGAAGTTGTCAATAATGCTATTGCTGATTTGAGTACCATAGAGAAGAAGAATGGAGGCATGTCGAATGGTTCTAATACTGATGCCTCCACTGTAGCACTGCTACCGGCAAGTAGTAAAAAAAGGAAGCACAGCAGCACAACTGGTTCTCTTCAGGAATATGATGCAGGTGGTGGTTTAGGAGTAGAAGGTCCAAAGAAATATACCGTTGCTCCAATTTCTCTGAGGGTAGCTGCACTTGAGGCATTAGAGGCTCTTATTACCGTGGTATGTATCTTTTGTTTGAAATAACTATTTTTTCCTCCCTTCACAAACCTTTCCCTACCTTTAATGACTATTCTTGTTCATAGTTTTGTTGTAATTGTAGGGTTTGATGGAAAAGGATGAGGAATCCATTTAAGTAAAGATTGAATAATTGTGATACAAACGCCAGTCGGATGGTTTTTTTGTACTGATATTTTTACACAAAAGATGTGTGAAACAAATAGCATATAACATTATAAGAAGCTAACACAATAACCATCCTAATTTTCTTACTGTAAGCATAAATAATGTCGGTAAATGTTGTGGATGCTTATTTTCTTATGTTCAGTGTCACAATATTCACAAATTTAGTAAATTATAATGCCATCAACTCATTGTATTTTCTGTCGGAGGAGATTGGTACATTGCTATCTCGGTGAGCTACAGTTTTGGACATTGCATAACAAGATACACTTTTATTTGTCCAAACATTTCTTTTACTTATTTATTGGTGAGAAATTAATGACTAGAAGCTGTTGAAGAACAAGGTATCCTCCAAGCAAGAAACTATATACTGAAGATAGTTGCCAAAACAAAAAAGCATGCAGCGAGCCTAATACAAGTTGCATCTCCTAGATAGCAGTCTCCTTGAAGCAGCCATAGGTATAGCATCAACGAGAAGCCAAAATACTATTCTATCCCTCAATAAATAATGTCAGGCGTTTAATATTCTTGAGCCTCTTTATAAAATCTTAGGCAACCAATATCTAGCTTAACAGGTTAAGCGAAGTAACATACCAAAAACCAAAAAATGAGGGAAAGATGGCTGTTATCAACAAGGTAGACGATCACAACAGGGTAAGTGGAGTTGCAAATGGAGGTTGGTAAGGCGGCGCGTGTAGCTCACGCACCGGAAATGTCTTACTAAGACGGTGCATGAAATTGCATGACTGAGAAGATGTCTTATATTCTAACACTGATCAAATATTATAGTGCGGTCAGCATTTCCTTTTTTCTTTACCTCTAGCAAAGTTTTTTATCCCCTTAATATCTATCTGATGCGTTTGAAGAGGAAATTCTCCCAAAACTCCATGGAATTCTCTTTAATTTTAAGGGTGCATCGAATGACTCTTGATAGCGGAGATCGTAATTTTGTTCTCAATTTTCAAGGGCCTGCATAATAGTTTTTTTTTTTACAGGCTGGTGCTTTAAAATCAGAACAGTGGAGATCCAAAGTTGATAGTCTTTTGATAATCATAGCAATGGATTCTCTCAGAGAAGGTTCATCTAGTGAAGAAATAAATGTGTTTCAGAATAAGGAACTTACTGCAACTGCCGCAGATTTGCAGCTTGCTGCATTGCGTGCTCTTTTGGCGTCTTTTCTTTCTGTGTCGCGGCCCCCTTATTTATCACAGGGCCTTGAACTTTTCCGAAGAGGTACTTCTATGATTCAATATGACCTTATTTTTTCTTGTTGATATTTCTGTCCCTATTGATGATTACTTTAGCAGTAGTAATATATCGGGTTTCATGCATGTAAGATTTGATGATAGTTATTATGAGTATTGTTACAAGACGGATAGAGTTTTAACTTTTAATAGTGTTCACAATTAGTGCTGAGATTGTTGGAAAGTGAACTTGTTTAAGGGCTGTATTTTTGCAATCAATAATTAAACATTTATTTGTATATATTTTTTATTTGTTGTCATGTTTTTCTGGACTTGCAAAAAAGTTCTGAATTGTTCAGGAAATCTTCATTACAATTGTATATATAACATGAGTTACAATCTTCAAGTTCAACAAGTTAGGGCTCACCAAAAAAAAGTTCAACAAGTTATGAAAAACTGGAAAATGGTTTTATGCAAATAAAATCCTAATTATGGTTATAAGGAAAATGGACAGCCAATATACAGCCCCTAAATATGCGACCCTTCACATAACTTTCTATCAAATTGGAGTATATACCAATCATATGCATTGAACTTGCTATTGATAAAGTGGTTATAAGGATCCCAAAGAGGGTTTGTAAGGTTATCTGCAAGCTGCTTACTAGGGTAAACTTGATAGCAATTTGGCTTGAAAATAACTTCTAAGTAGATAGAGTGAAATCCAATTTTCCCTATGTTTGGCCCTCTTATGGAAGACTAAACTTGAGTTGATATGTAAGCCACACTATTATCACAGTATAGCTTAGTACGATTAACATTTCCAAATTTTGATCTAGCTACTGCGTTTTGCTTTTACTTTTTCATGATGGCATTGCCAAGTTACCACCAGCAAAAATACCATATCGCCGTGTTTGGAAATCCATAAAATCACTGTGTTACCTCACGTTTAGAGAAAAGCTACGACTTGGAGAGTCTGGTTACACTGCAGCAAGGTACCTTTGTGACTGAAAGGGTGATAAATTGTGCAACTTGGACCAATGACCAAATTTGAACTAATATACCAAATTTTTATCTCTATCTATGTTTGAAAGGTTTTTATTTGAGAATGAATGTTTTAAGTAATATAATAAATTAGATTCTTTTAATATAAGTTTCTTCTTTTCAGTTTTATTATTGAATAGAGTTATCAAATAAAATATAGCATTTTAACCTTCTTCATGCTCATACCTACAATCTTATGAAATTATATTTGGTTTCATCCCTATTTGCTTGAACAACAACATGAAATTCATGTCATTGCAGGAAAACAACAAACTGGAACAAAGCTTGCTGAGTTCTGTGCCCATGCTATGTTAACCTTGGAAGTGCTTATACATCCTAGGGCACTTCCACTGGTTGATTATGTCCCTCCAAACAACAATACGTATGATGAAGTTCACTTCAATTTCCGAGATGATTATGTTAGCCGGAACCACACTACATTTGGTTTGCATCAAACAGAACCTCCTGACGGTGTTAATAATATGTTTGCCGACTATTTGGCAAATGGTGACGATGATATGGGTGGGCTATGGAAGGAAAATACGAAAGACGCCAAAAAGTCTTCTGAAATGGCGACAGCCCTGCCTTCTTGCGCCGATATCCAAGAAAGGAGTGAGATGGTAACTGAGACTACCACATGTGCAGATGTTGAGATGAGAACCGTCGAGAATGAAACTGTCTCCAAGTCAGATAATCCTGGAGAATCTGTCTTGCATTTTCAAGAACCTGCCACTTGCACGACAAGCAATCCGGCCGTCATTGACATTCGTGGTGATGCAGCTACTGACACAGAGGCGGAGAGAATTGTTTCAGACAGTGCTATAGCTCATAATGAAGCTAATCATGTGGAATTAGCTTCACAGAGAAGAAGTTCAGCACATTCATCAGACAGTAATATGCTTCAGCAATTTGCATTTAAGTTAGACTATGGCAATTCCGTGGATGACGATGATGATCCTTTTCCTGAAATTGTGGATGGAGACCCTGATTCTGATTCCGACTCCGAATAAGGGGAAAATTTTGAATCTTTTTCCATCGAAAGAAGCACAATTCAGGGTAGTAGCAATGTTTATTTTATCATCTTTTATATGTTTTCATTAGGTAATGCTGTTGTATGCAACTTTTTTGATTAACCAAAAATATATTTAATATCTTTTTTTAAAGGGTTATGAATTACATATCTTTAGTTTCTGGTACTCTTTAAATGGCACAGAAAGTTAAAACTGAGACCACAGGAAAAGGTCACCTTCCTCGCCTTGTTTTTGCAAACATTCCATTATGTTTCAATTCATCTGCATTATTCAAATTAATGTAAAGCAAGAGCAAGAGGAAGTATGTGTTGGTTGTTCTATTAGCATTATGTTCCACCCGTAATCTTGGTGCTTGCTCTATTACCATTGCAGAATTATGTGTTATCTTCCAAGATCTTCGAATTGCTCATGGTAGAGGTTTCCCATGTATTTTGATTGAATGATTCATTAGCTGCAATTAAATTTATGACTGGTGGTTGTTCTATACATTGAAGTCTGAAATTTTCTCGTGTGTTTAGAGAGGCTAATCAAGTTATCGCCGTTTTGGCGAAGATTGATTTATTTCAAACTACTTTGCTAGCCGATAGAGCTAGTACCCTCTTTTCAAGAGGTTTTTAGTTTTTTTTTGTTTGTTTTGGGGTTTTAACCCTTTTGTTCAAAAAAAAAAAAAAAAGGGAACACCATCACTATAAAGAACCAAACATGAAAACATACTGGTTATGCTATTATGAATGATGAATCATGGTGATAGGTGAAAAGAATGATAGTGTTGCAATGTGGTAGTTAGGCTCAAGTCAGTTTTTTTCTTCTCTGTTTTCTTCTTCTCAGTCATGCTTTTCAACCTTGTTGAACACGATTTGAAATAGTGTTTGCATTACATTTAAAAGATATTTACTTAATTTTTAATAAATAATTATCTTATATAAAAACCTTAAAGCAACGTCCTTAGGCAACACCTGATTTTAATTAGATATATACAGCTAGAAGCTACACAACCTATACTATACGAATAAGTTATCACATCCATACTTTATAATTGAATAAGTTATCACATCCATAGTTTCCTTTTGCCTTTTGATTTAACAACTTTAAATTTGGAGAATAGAAACATATCCATGGTAGGACTCAATAAAAAGAAATCCATGGTAGGTAGCCACCCTGTTTTTTTGGGTGTGTTTGATTTTTTAGGGTGTGTTTGATCTGAAAAACAGTAAGTACTGGAAAAAACAATACAAGATATAACAACATAACATAAGGTAGAACAACACATAACAAATTTTTATGGTATTGAATAATTTATGGTCTTGTACGATTTTTGGTGGATAAAATGTTATTTTGGTATTTTAGACAACTTGTACGTGGACAAAAAGTTGTGTTGTGGTTTGGTGAGGGACAAAAATTTCTGTTTTTGTTCTGTCCCTTTCCTCCAATTTGTCAGTATAACTTAAGTTGTCTTGTCATTTATTTTTTAGGAAATCAAACACACCCTGGTTTATTTATATACACAAACATACTAGTATTGTACTATGCATAAACTTATTTTGCATCATTAAATTTTATTTAATCTAATAATAAAATTTATTGATCAAAATATAAAAACAACATTGTTCATGTCCTAGTGTACCACAGACGTGATCATTTTAAAGTATTGATATAAAATACACCCTCCTTTTTTAGAAGAAAAAAACTCATTTAATTTCTTAAATATTGTCAATTTTTAAATGGTTGTGTATGTTATCGTAATCAACCATTATTATATTTTTTTTTTTTTGAGGGATTTATATTTGAAAACCTTGTATTTTCCTGTATCCAATCCAACACCTTTTATTTCTGTTTATCTCATTTTATCTCAACACTGTCCTATCACATTTATCACAACTCTCTCTTATATCGTTCTCTCTCAAGATGTATACTCTCATATGAGGTGTAGATCAACCACTTGTTTTTTATTTTATTTCTAGCAACACCTCTAAAAAATCGTGTTACACTATGAAATGACAAATATACCCCTAAAATGTAATTAAATTTTCAATTCAATCCAAAACCCTTCAAAAACCTAGAATCAGTCATTCCCACGTTCTCGCAAACCTAGAACCGTTCATCTTGACGTGAACTCAATTTACTTAAGTTATATGAATTCGGTTTACGTATCAAGTCATCTTAATTCACGTAGAGTTAGTTTGCAAACTCAGTTTACATAGCCTACATAAACTCAGGCTCTAAAATTTTAAAACAATTCATACATTGTCTTATTTCACTTAAGCTGCCTTAAGTCAGTTAACACATATTCTTTAAAATATGAGTTTTAACACATACATGAACTTAGATTACGCAGTTGTACATAACTTTAATTCACTTAAACTATAAAATTAAACATTTACATGGACGGTATGGTTTCCAAATGCAGAATGATCAAACATGAAATCACAGAAAAAACAAAATGAGAACTTATAAAACCATTCTTCAAAAAGCAGCAAATCACTTACGAAAGACTTTGTGATTCAATCTTTAATCTTTTAGATTGGTCACATATTCATGAATGTTATTGACAGATGAAGTGAATATTTAGAGTGATAATTGAAAAAAGGTTTTGAAAAATTTATATAAACAAGGACAATATTTTGATATTCTCAATAAAAATTTAATTACATTTAAGTGTTATCTAATTTTTTTAGGGCATGACTAAAATATCCAAACATTTTTCTATAGCAAATTGTTCTCTAAAACTACACTACACTCGAGATAGAGAAATGATATTTTGACAATAAACATATTTTTGAACATCGTGTAAATGTACAATTTTGTGTTTTTTATTTATTTTTTCTCTCATCGTATTGACAATTATGTTGAGTGTACTTTTATATAGAGTAATGATATTAGTACGTTTCCAATTTTTCGACACACATTCAAAATTTCATTTTCTCTTCATATTTATCTTCCCATCACATCACCAACATATCATATTTATCATCCCACTTTCTTTATTCCGTCTCTTAAAGTGTGGAAGGTGTATGACAATATGAGTGTCTATCAAATATTTTCTTGTTCTAACAAGTTTGCCAGAAATTGTGATGTTAATATAGATTTGATTAAGAAAAAGATGATGATTATCAAAACAAATGGCCTGCTGATGTAATTTCTCTGATGTCATAAAGCACAAAATCTCACCTGTTATTTAAGCAAATAAACATTGGTTTATGCTATAATATTTATTTATATCAATGATTGGAAAAATAAAACAAACTGTTGGCTTTTTTGTATACATATAGTATTAATGTGTGAAGTAAATGAGAAGCTGCATAATCCACCATTCCTAAGCCTTGTTCACTTCATTCTTTCTTATCCTATGGGATAGGATGATTACTTTAGCTTTTGTTTTATACCCTCTTACAAGCAAGGTAGCTGTTCAGTAAACCTTTATTCCACTTTCTCTCATTATATAAGCTCTACATTTGAACCATTTATACTCAAACCAAACAATATTTTCCCTGTTGTGTTTGTTTTTGCCTTTTCAGTAACATGGCTAGTGCTAATCCTCGCCAGTTAACCGCTGCTTCTAACAGAATGCAGCTAAAGAAGGAGAGACGTATGTTCTCTACTTCTGATGATAGTGCCATGACGAAACAAGTTCAGGCCACTCATGCCCCTGATGGTCGTGAAATCGATGTCAAACCACTTATCCAAATTGTTGATGAAATCTTGATTCAAATCATTGCTCGAAGCGTTGAGGGTCATGAACATGTAATTGATTAATTAATCAAGACATTATAATTCATGCACTTGTTTGTTCGTTTGTTAGATTTAATGTTTTTAGTACTCTTGTTTTTTAGCTTCTTTGCATGCATGCATGTGTCATTTGGTCTTAACCCTCCTAGGAGTTCAGCCGAGAGCTAAGTAAAGTCCGATCAAAGATTGTTTTGGTCAGAGTTCAAACTTGGCTACTCCTGATTGATTAACCGAATCTCGTTAACCACTCTCATGTGCCATTTGTTTTTGACAGTTTATTTAGATAGTTTTTCTAGTGCTATTAATATGATTATGGTTTTTTATGTTCCATTTGGCAGGTTAAACATGAGCAAGATACATTGGAAACTTCTGCTGCTTTGGCTGAATTTGATATGCTTGATGCACTGGCTTTTATCATTAACAAAATTTCGTGTGAGGTTGTTTTTATATGAATGAATACCTTAATTTTTAAGAAAGTTCATTATTATTTAATATTTATTACTGTTGTCTAGGATAAAACGTGTTTCCTAAATATAGTAGTAATTAAATAACTCACAAAAGTATGTTAATGTTGAAAAAGGAGTGGAAGAATGATTCTTTTCCTCTCTTAACTTTTGATAAAATATACTTATCTTTGATTCCAAGGACAGCTTTAGATTACATTATACAAAAAACGAGCATTAATATGCGATTAAAAAACACACTTGGCTTAATTTTGTTTTTAGTACTACTAATACTTATGATTGTTACAGCTTTTAGTTCTTTCTTTAGCTTTAAGAAAGAATGCAGTGGAAAATTTGTTAATCTGATATCATATTACTAAAATATCTCATTTATTGAAAAATTATATTGGCAGCTATCATGCAAATGCTCTGGAGGTGGAGATGCACATGCATCAACAATGGTGTTACTGAATTACCTATCTAGCTATCCATGGCATGCAAAAGTTGTGTTAACCTTAGCAGCATTTGCTGTTATTTTCGGAGAGTTTTGGCTTGTTGCTCAATCAAGTGTTTCAAACACACTTGCCAAATCTGTGGCTCTCCTTAAGCAACTACCTGACATTGTAGAGAATTCTGTTTCATTGAGACCACAATTTGATGCACTCAATAAGCTTGTGAAGGCCGCACTTGATGTTACCATGTGCATTGTTGAATTCAAGGATTTACCATCTGAATATATTTCAGAAGATGCTCCTCCTATGTCTGTTGCAAGTGCTCATATTCCTATTGCTACCTATTGGGTCATCAGAAGTATTGTGGCTTGTGCTTCACAAATTGCAAGTCTCATAGGGATGAGAAATGAGTAAGCTAGCTAATTAGTATATGATATAAATGATACATTTTCATCACTTGAATCAAATCAATAATTTTTTTGAAATGATAGTTAAGGTAATGACTATGATGGCTCTTCTTTTTGCAGGGCTATTTCATCAGCCTCAGAAGCATGGGAGTTATCTAGTCTTGCTCACAAAGTCACTAGTATATATGAGCATCTCAAGAACCAACTTGCTCTTTGCTACCAATCTATAGGTGAGTTCATTATTCAAAACATAATTTGAAACTTAATTTGGATATTCTTCTGAATTTGAGTCTTCTTCACCGCTTTTATGAGATATTGTGTTTAGCAATACGGAACTTTTTGGTGTACCGGAAGAAAGCTGTCTCTAACCTGAATTAAAGATTCTTATTGCTAAATTTTATTCTCAACAAGAAATTAAAACTTTGTATCAAAATAAAATTTAACAATCGCGTCCTTACTCTGGTACAGATGAAAAGAAGCATATTGAGGCATTTCTCTATCTGGTACATCTTTTCGAGACGGTTCATGTAGACAACATGAAAATTCTGAGAGCCTTGATTTATGCAAAGGATGATATTCCCCCGCTTATAGATGGAACTACAAAATTAAGGGTTTGTATTTAGATTATAGTAACAACTAATTAGTCCCTTTTGTTTCTGAGACTTAATTATTCTATTCTACAGCATGGTTAAATTAAAATCTTGACTTATACACATGACAAACAGGTTAGTCTGGAAGTACTAAGGAGGAAACATGTGTTACTTCTCATATCTGATCTTGATCTTTCACTAGAAGAGATTATGATACTTGATAATTTATACAAAGATGCAAGATCTAGGGGTGAGACACACTATGAGATGGTATGGATTCCAGTTGTGGACAAAGCAACATGGAATGAAGTGAATAAGCAAAAGTTTGAGTATCTTCAGTCAACAATGCCATGGCACAGTGTTCGCGACCCTTTCATTATTGAACCATCAGTGATTAAGTATATCAAAGAAGTGTGGAATTACACAAAGAGAGCTATTCTAGTAGCTCTTGATCCACAAGGAAGGTTGTCCTCCCAAAATGCTCTTCACATGATATGGATTTGGGGAAATTTGGCCTTCCCTTTCACAAGCGAGAAAGAAGAATCCTTGTGGAAGCAAGAGATCTGGAGCCTTGAGTTGCTTGTTGATGGCATTGATCCTGCACTTTTGGACTGGGTATGTAACACTATAATACTCCTATGTCATATTAAGTGTCACATTTAAGATATTTTATCGTTTCGTATTATTTGTCATTTTAGAATGCTGATAAAACATTTATACTTTCTCTTGTCCTTGTTGTAGATGACAGAAGGAAAAATCATATGTCTATATGGAGGCGAAGATCTAGAGTGGATAGAAACATTCACAAAAACAGCAATGAATGTAGCAAGAACTAGTAACTTCGAGTTAGAGATGGTCTATGTAGGAAAAAGCAATGCAAAAGAGAGAATGCAGAGAATGATCACTACCTTCAACAACAAGAAATTCAGTTACTTTTTTCCAAACGTGACATCAATTTGGTTCTTTTGGGCAAGACTAGAGAGCATGTTGTACTCAAAACTACAACATGGTAGGACCGTTGAAAATGACAAGATCATGAGTGAAGTGATGACAGTTCTTAGCTTCGACGGTAGTGATCGAGGTTGGGCAATATTCTGTAGAGGACCATCTGAAATGGCTAGGGCTAAAGGTGATACTGCTTTAACAAGTTTGAGAGATTTTGATAAATGGAAACATAGGATTGAACAAGATGGTTGGGTTCCAGCATTGAATGATTATATTAAGGAAATTCAGCAACCACATCATTGTAATAGGCTTATTCTTCCTGGGAGTACTGGTGGAATACCACAGAAAGTTGTTTGTGCCGAATGTGGTCGCCAAATGGAGAAATATTTCATGTATCGTTGCTGTGTGGAGTGAGACAAATGTCCTGTCGAATTGTGATTCCTCGAGTCACCAATTGTACGTATTCACACAATCAGTGCATCAGTGGTTGTTGAATCAAGAAAGGATGATTCAAATTTCAAGCTCAATATCTACATTAAAATTTTGACTATCCGATTATAATCCAACGACCATCGATATGTTGACTGCATGAATACGTGCAATCTGACGACATGGAATTCAAATTTGTCTCATGTTACTATCATTATTACTACTGCTTCATATGTTCATTTAGGTATGAATAATGTTGGTTTGAGAGTTAATTATGTTTTATTTATAGGGTCATAATTAAGTTACATCTTTTGTGAGATATATGTAGTGTTATTTATTTATGTAAGGTGGGGATAAATGTTTATGTTTACTAGCTGGCAAGCTATTATTAAGGTCTTAAAGCACCATTTGTTTTCAGCTTGCTAATAAAGTGTGCTAATTGTAGAACTTTGACATTACAATAAAATAATGTTTCAAGTCATTTTGTGTAGTAAACACCTTTATTTTGTTTTTACCTTGTTTTTTTATCATCCGCTTACTCCTTTATAATTTCTAGAAGTAGTAACGAAAATAAGACAGTAACAATCAGAAAGAAAAAGAGGAACAAAGAAAGACAAGGATATTGGGCAAAGAAGGAAAGGATAGATGGGAACAGAGTGTGAGTAAAGTATGGAATTTTCAAAATAAATCTAAAGTGTATAGTTTTTTACACTTTTTTTATTCATTATTTTCATTTAAATTTATTTGATCTAAACAATTTATAAGAGAAATGATGAATTTGGTCACAAGAAGGGAAAAAAAAGAGAGAAATGTTAAAATTGTGCAAAAAGAAAAAGTACAAACGTTCGACTCAATGAGCATGTCAACAAGACATTTGTCAACTTTTTATATAATACCATGGTTATTTCTCCTCTCCCTTGTTCTCCAACGCCTCCCAAATATATTTTTCATTTAAAGTGAAGATTCATTTTAGTCCGTAAGAAAATTCAAAAAAATCCAATTTAGTCCTTACATTATACCAATGTTTTTTTTCTTTTTCCTTGGTACATCCTTGATATCATAGGTAAAAAAAAAAGTGTCTCACTCATCATCCGAAGCCTAATATCATGCACTTGATCAAACATGTAAAGCACAATGCCTCTTTTTTCACTAACACAAAACACATTGAGATGGATTGTCATGTGGTTGGTGACAAAATTTCATTTGAAATTCTTCATCTTCTGCCCATGCCAACAACAGACCGAATAACAAATATCTTCACTAAAGTTTTCTTTTTCATTTTCTTAGACTACTTTCCAAACTAGGAATGCAAGACGAGACATTCATTCTAGTTTGAGGTATTGAACCCTCTTAGTCATTAATTTGAGATTGGACGGTTCAGATTTTAAATTAAATTTTACACGGTAAAATAATCTCGACTATCGATTTAAGATCGGACGACTCACATTCTTTACTGCATCATGTTGATGTAGGATGTGTGTCAATTATTGATGAAATTCAAACTTAAATATTTTGATATGAATTTTAAATCACCACCAAAATCACAATTTAATAGCTTTATAAGGTTTTGAGACAAGCTCTTTACATTAAATGATAATAGTATTTCGAGCTATTCAAATATCCCACACACAAGTCATACAAACCTCACACAACATTTTACAATGCACCTTCCTAGAAAAACATATACACCCAAAAGAAGAAAAAAAATGTTCCAACCTCCTGTTTGCAATTGCACTACTAACACGCAACCAATCAAAAAACTATATTTCAAATATTACTAAAAAATTCACACTACAAATAAACGTTGAGAAGTTTAAGTAATTCACAACACTAATACATCATACCTTTGAATATGCTTCTCCATAGCTTGAAAATTCATCTTTTATAGAAGGTCTATTCTGCAATAACCTTTGAACATAACAGTAGAATCAATGAAAAATTATAAATTCATAAACCACTAGTAAATTAGAATTTACGAATTTTATCTAAATTTTCGTTGATTAATAAAAGTTTATTAAAAATATAATTTATATGAGAATTAATTTGTTTTCATGACCTAAAATTGTAAACTCGTAAGAATTTAAAAGTTAACTATAGCGTTTAACAACTTTTTTTACTTAAAAAAAACAACTTTCTTTCACATTTTAAAAAAACAACATTGTTTCACTTTTACACGTACTATAGAAAAAATAATTAAACTCGTAGCAAATGTACATTAATAATAATCGAACCAGTTAACTCATTTTCTTTATTTTTTTTTTTGTGGTGGCTGAGGTTTAAACCTCAGACCTTGCATATATTATGCATTGTCCAAACCAATTGAGTTAAGCTTACGAGAACATTTTCTTCATTAACTATCATCCCTAGAATCGTTTCACGTTCATTTTCTTTGTTCCTTAATTGACACGTCACACGACCATCTGGGACACAAATTTAAAACACAAGAATAATTCATGTGAATGAGTGCAATTTGCGATAAATAGAGAAAAAGAAAAGAAAAAAAAGGGACAAATGGTCCTTTTCTAATTAATTAAGAAAAACGGCAAAGTTATGGGCCAACTCTACCCCACCATCCAGCAATACTTCAACAACGACTTGTTGACTTCGAGGGTTGACTTGACTCTTAGAAAATACAACGAAGGAGAGTTGGATTAATACATGCTAGACTTTAGTAACTTGGGTGGGATCCATGAAATTTCCATTTAACTAGCTAAAACAAAAATATTAAAATACACGAATGTTGAAATTTGGTTTAACCCATCTTTACAACCCGTTTGTTAGATGATGAGTGTTCCTATTTATAAATTATTATCAAGAGTAATACACTGGTTTAAAAATCGTAGACTTTAATATCATTATAGTTGAGTTTAATACAACCTTACAAAAATGGCCTATAAGATAAGAAATATCATCTATTTATAAACTTTTATCAAAGTCTTATCGATATGATGTAGGACTTGAGTTTTTTCAATAACAGAGTTCAAAACAATACAAAATAAAAAAGAAAAAACTATTTAAAATTATGGAAGGAAAAAAGAAACTATAGGTTTTGCAAATCGACGAACTATGTCCGTTTGGAGAGTCTTTGCCGTGTTCACTGTACTATAAAAGTTGTATTCCTTTCTTGATGGTGTTTATTTTGGCCATACTCATACAGTCATATACTCAGACTCATACTCACAATGTGAAATTTTTATATAAATATTGTTTAGAAATTTTGTACAAATAAGAGAAAATAATGTTCTCTTGTGTTTTCCTTCTTCATAATTTGATGCCTCTCCTTAATATCAGATATTTAATATCCTTTACTATCAACCACCCATTCATCTCGTATTGGTGCTTAGACCCTTCATGCCATTAAAAAAAGCGATAATAATCATATATCTACAGTCATACACCACATTTATACTCCCTCTCATTCTTTTTATAAAAGAAAAACGAGTCAACAAACGATATGATTAGATATTATATATACACACACAATCATACACTTTATATTTCCTCCGATTCTTTTTATAAAAGACAAATTAATCAATAAAAATTGATGTATTTAATCTATATTATTAAACAAATACTACATCAACTTTTATTGATCAATTTATTTCTTATAAAGATGACGGAGGTGTGGTACGATGCATTCTAGAATTTTTTTTGATTTTGATATGCATTCTAGAATTTTATTGGCTAAAAGTATTCTATAGTAAATATTAATTAAAAATTGAAAGAACTTTTTGTGCAGTAGAGCTTTGATGAGTACTTGCACTTTCAAGCCAAAATTTATTAAAAATTTAAACTCACTTTGAAGTAATTAAATACAAACATAATGATATAGATTAAATGATTCGATTTTGGTATCATATCCAACAAAATTCTAAGATATTAGTGTTAACCAAACTTAATTTTTTTTATTAAAACACTAAAATATAAAAGACAGGAAATGCCTGAACCAATAATGCAACAGAGTCAGAAAGTGTATAACATGCGAAAAGAAAAATTAGAAACTTAAATTACAAAGAAAATGATAACAAGTATCTTCTAAATCCCCTTAAATAATGATTTTAAGAACATTGATTAATGAACTAGAGAAAAATTTGTATAATTAGTATATTTATCACATGGACAAAGTGTTTAACTTATATTTTCACAATTTGTAAAAAATAAAAAATTTGTATCTTCTAGATAAACTTTTCTTTTATTGACACTTCAACCAATGTCGTTAAATTGATTAGCAAAACCCAATAATTAAATATATAAAATGACATGAATTTAAATGATTGAAGGTTTAGTGTATCAAATCCAAAAAAAACTCCATGGTATGAAAGTTCTCACCTTTTCTAAATATAAACTACCTAATTTTGTCAAAAAAAAAAAAATAAACTACCTAATTACCTCTCATTGATTAATTAGTAATTTAGGCTCCGTTTGATTTGAGCTTATTTTGAGCTTATGAAAAATAGCTTATGTAAATAAATAAGCTTTTATTTTAATTTATAAACTCTCACTAACGAAAATTGTATCTTCATAAATGAGTTTTTCATAAACTACCTTAAAAACTTATAACTAGTACATAAAAACTTATTTATTTGCATAAACTGTTTTATATAAGCTTTAAAATAAGCTAATCCAAACGGGCCTTTAATCATGTCAGCACATGCAAATCAATCATCCATGATACATTCTTTTTGGAAAATGTTATTGAGTGTCTATTTTATTAAAACAACAAATATAAAAAATGTTATATTGGAAAATATTGTATTCAACTTTTTTTTACTAACAAATTATGTATTCAGCTTTTTTAAAAGTTTAAAAATTGATGTTTTAATTATAAAACTTTATTTTTTTACTTTATTTTTTTTAAGAAAAAATTATTTACTTTTTACTTTCTTAATTAGTGCTTGGGAAATGCTAGCAACACACTTTCTTTGATTGATTAAAATTCATATGAGACCCACCAAATTTATATGGGATACACATGATTTGGTGGAGCCTATATGAATTTTAATCAATTAAAGAGGATGTGTTGGAAAGTGTGTGTTACTAACATTCCTCTTAGTGTTTTTATCGCATTTGTTAGCGTGACTATTTTATATTTAGAAAATTAAACATTTACCGGCAAACATCCTCATAATTAGGAGTGAAAATATGTCATATCGATTGACAAAGGTCTAGGGAGTGCGACTGGATCTTGTGTTGAATCGTGGTATAGGAGGTAAGGCTCACACTTGTGGGGGAGAGTGTTGAGTTTCAAGTGTGATTGTGAGTTGTTAAGTCTTACATCGCCTATAAATGGATAAATTATTTGATATAAAAAAGAAGTGACTCATATATCTAATGTCTTAAAGTTTTGCATGGAAATGTGCTCTCTTTCTCTCTCTGAGCTTTGACCCCGTTGTTGCTTCTGTCGCCCCCGAACTCTCCAATGCTACGAAGCAAGCATACTTAAGTAAATATGAGTCTGTCGCCCCCGAACTCTCCAATGCTACGAAGCAAGCATACTTACGTAAATATGAGTCATGCTTTTTTTTATTTATTAATATAAAGGATATTGGTGGGTCTCACCAAATCTTGATCCCATTTAGAATGAGATCCACCAAAATTTGAAAGTAACCCTATTCAAGATGTGTCATACATTAAATATGGATACCTCTTTGAACTAGAATTTTAATATTGGTTTATTACGTTGTGACAGCTCATTTGACCGCACTCAATCTCTCCCAAAAATTCATTGTGAATTTTAGTCATACATCCTCATATAAAAATTACTTTTGTATATTTAATTTCTGTTTAAGATTTGGAGACCAACAATTTTGATTAAAAATAATCTATCTCTATTTCTTATATAAATTAAAAACCACATATTCTTCTATCAAAGTTGATAATGAAGATCACAAACAATTTCCAATATTTTGATGTATTATTTATGTTGTTTTGAATTACAGAAACAAGAAAATGACATGAGAGTAAACTCAAGATAATACTATTGGAAAGAAAAAAAGACCAATCACACAAAATAAAATTAAAATGCTTAAACCCCTAAAGTGGTGTAGAAAAATTCAAAGCAAAGACCAAGTAAAAAGTCTGTGAGTAGTCCACACGTTTTATGGCTATAAAAAATAAAGAAAACAAGTGAAACAATCATCAAAGAACAAGGATTTCATTTCCAGTTCCTGTTTCAAAACAAAACACAAACTTGGCCTCAATGGCTAAGAATAACACCATCCACAAAAACCTCTTACTCTTATCATTCTTGTCCCTTCTTTTCTCAATCCATGCTAAACTCACCCTTCACCCTTCAGACACAAAAGCTCTTTCAACTCTACAAAACAACCTAGGACTCAACCTTGATACTACAAACCACCTATGTAACACAGAAGGTGTGTTCTGTGAGAGAAGACTCACCAACAATGAAAGCTATGCACTTAGAGTAACAAAGCTTGTTTTCAAATCAAAAAAACTCAGTGGCACACTTTCACCAACCATTGGGAAACTCACAGAGCTGAAAGAAATCTCTCTTTCACACAACAAACTCGTTGACCAAATACCATCCTCTATAGTTGACTGTAGAAAGCTTGAGATTCTGAACCTTGCTAATAATCTTTTCTCTGGTGAAGTTCCTTCTGAATTCTCTTCTCTCATTCGTCTTCGCTTTCTTGATATCTCTGGAAATAAACTGTCTGGAAACTTGAACTTCCTTAGGTATTTTCCCAATCTGGAAACTCTTTCTGTTGCAGACAATCACTTCACAGGAAGAGTTCCAGTTTCGGTTCGTTCTTTTCGCAATCTTAGACACTTTAACTTCTCCGGTAACCGGTTCCTTGAAGGCGTGCCGTTGAATCAGAAGCTTCTTGGATATGAAGATACTGATAATACTGCTCCCAAACGCTATATTCTTGCTGAGACTAAAAATTCAAGTGAAACAAGGCCTCATAGGAGTCATTCCCCAGCAGGTGCTCCAGCTCCTGGTCCTGCGGCTCCTGTCCACAAACATAAGAAGAGCAGGAGGAAGCTAGCTGGATGGATTCTTGGGTTTGTTGCTGGAGCATTCGCCGGGATACTTTCTGGTTTCGTGTTTTCGTTGCTGTTTAAGTTGGCTTTGATTTTGATCAAAGGAAAAGGAAAGGGTTCTGGACCTGCAATTTATAGTTCTTTGATTAAGAAAGCTGAAGATTTAGCTTTCTTGGAGAAAGAAGATGGTTTGGCTTCGTTGGAAATGATTGGAAGAGGTGGATGTGGTGAGGTTTACAAAGCTGAATTACCAGGAAGTAATGGAAAAATGATTGCCATTAAGAAGATTATTCAGCCACCTAAGGATGCAGCTGAGTTGGCTGAAGAAGATAGTAAGCTTTTGCATAAGAAGATGCGACAAATTAAGTCGGAGATTGACACGGTTGGTCAGATTCGTCATCGTAACCTTTTGCCGTTGTTGGCTCATATTTCTAGACCTGATTGTCATTATCTTGTGTACGAGTTCATGAAGAATGGAAGTTTACAGGATATGTTACACAAAGTTGAAAGAGGTGAAGCGGAGTTGGATTGGTTGGCAAGGCATAAGATTGCACTTGGTATCGCGGCTGGCCTTGAATACCTTCACACGAGCCATAGTCCACGTATAATTCATCGAGATCTCAAGCCTGCAAACGTTCTTCTTGATGATGAAATGGAAGCTCGAATTGCAGATTTTGGTCTTGCAAAAGCTATGCCTGATGCGCAGACGCATATCACCACTTCGAACGTGGCTGGTACGGTGGGATATATCGCGCCCGAGTATCATCAGATACTCAAATTCAGTGACAAGTGTGACATATATAGCTTTGGTGTTATGCTTGGTGTCTTGGTGATAGGAAAGCTTCCTTCTGATGATTTCTTTATGAACACAGATGAGATGAGTTTGGTCAAGTGGATGAGAAATGTGATGACTTCGGAAAATCCGAAGGAAGCAATTGATGCAAGGCTCATAGGAAATGGTTTTGAGGAACAAATGCTTTTGGTTTTGAAGATTGCTGCCTTTTGCACCATGGATAATCCTAAGGAGAGGCCTGATGCTAAGAATGTTAGGATTATGTTGTACCAAATCAAGCACTAGTCAATTTGATGAATATATGAAATAAAATGTATAATAATAATGTGTGATTAAGTGTGTCTGTTTAGTAGTATCAATGTATAACTAAATGATAGGTGTTGGTTAAATGTTAAACAAACCATTATAATAGTGTTGCATTCATTACAACATGTTGAGTTTCAAGAAAAGAAAAAGCAAGATAGAGAGAAATCCAGCATTGTGATGATCTATGTCTAATTGAATCTGTAACTATCTGGTTGCAATATGTTTCTGTATCGATCAAGAAAATAAAATACACCCATGTTGTAACCATACTTTCATTCTTAGTATTGTTATTGATAAGCATTTTCCATCATACTTGATTTCATTATGCCAAGCTTTAAATTTGGAGATAAGGGTGAATAGGCATAATCCAATCAGAAGATTACAAGTATGTCCTTAAGTGATTTAGAAATCTAAAATTAAGCATTGAAGAATATTCTCCATTAAGAATCTGCATCAATAGTTAAAACCATATAAAATAGTAAAATACAATCCCAAATTTTTCTAGTTCTTTTTGTTCATATTTCTTTTGCACATCTCTTTTTCACTCTCATCTTTTCTCACATCTCTCACTTTCTCCCTTTTTTTCTTTTGGTTCTACATTTTCTTCCTCTCTGTTCTCACTCATTATTCTATACAATGTATATGAAAAGTCAGCAGTCAACACATTTATAGTCTTGAAGCAAGGACAAATGTGTTCCTCATTTGCCTTAGTCATCCTTTGAAAAGTACACAGGGAAGTTTACAAGTGAGCTTCCTTGTATTTACTAGGCTACCTCAGAAATTCAGAAATAATTGACATTTCATTTATTGATTGATAGTACAAGAGTTAAGAAGATGCTGTAATTAAAGAGTTATTGGAGAAAGCATGTTACATGGTGGCGCGGTACACTGGTGCACCGTGTTTATTAACCAAGCAGACAATTCGGTTAAAATGAGCTAAAGGACACTGAAGGAGTACTAAGTAGGATGTCTTTAGATCAAACCATG
>Ga0315913_1001445_pt1 | contig 26203 bp, 8 predicted proteins | sample MpolsnodulesMG_FD_207736 | JGI IMG/M metagenome (GOLD analysis project Ga0315913, IMG submission 207736) | Medicago polymorpha root nodule microbial communities from Los Angeles, California, United States - small nodules | ecosystem: Host-associated > Plants > Roots > Nodule | place: USA...
TGAAAAATCGTCCGTCCCGACAGAAGTCTGTCATGACTCGCCACGGCGAGTAATCTACCCGCCACGGCGAGCTGTATCGTGACAGAGAGCGGTGTTTGTTCGCCACCAGCTCGCCACGGAGAGTGGGCTAGTTCGCCACGACGAGTAAGTCAGCCCGCGAGGCGAGTTACATAGTAACAGTGTATCCTTTCATGTTCTTACGTCGTTTTCACACGTTTCTGTTTTGAATTATCATTTAATGTGATCAGAAAAGTTTTAGGTAATATCATCAGCTTTCAAATGGCTTTGTTTGTCATGAATAACTTTGATTGATGAATTATTATATGAATGTATATATTGATGAATTACTATATGAATGCATATGTTGATTAATATGATGTTACATGATGTTGCTCATAAACGATGAATTATGAAATTATGATGTGGAGTCGTTGTGGTTGTTGTTGTTGTCGTTGATGTCGTCAATGTCGTTGAAGTTGTACGTTGTTGTTGAATAAGTAGTTGAGTCCATGCATACTCATATAAAGTTGGGGGCTCATGCCCTGTTGAATGTTTAATTCATTCATACCACGTTGATTTGAGGGCCTATGCTCTACACGTTGATTTGAGAGCCTATGCTCTAACACGTTGATTGGTACCACATGCATACTGCATAGTCAAGTTGTTGTTGTGTCATTGCATCGTCTCGTAGTCGCCGTCGTCGTCGAGTTGTTGAATTGTTGTCGTTGTTTTAATGTCAAGCAAAAATAATTGAAGGATTATGTGAAGTATTATTGTTGTTTAGTTGTTGTTGTTTATGTTGTTAAATTCCGTTGATGAATTATATGCTTATTGTTATTGAATGTGAATCTCACCCCTTCTGTTAGAATGTTGCCTCTACGTGGGTAACGTGCAGATAACCAGGATTAGCTGCTGATGTGAGTTGACTCTCTCATGCGTCGTCTTAGGATCGCTCTGATACGTAACGGGATGAAGATATTTGCCTTGTTTCCATTGCTACGTATTATTTATGAACTATGTTGTCGAACTATTTGAACTAGGATGTTCATTAAAGTTGTTTATGTTGAGGCCGTGGTGCCAAAGTTGTTGAATAAAGAATTAATTTTCCGCTGCGATGTAATTGAACTTTGAGAAAGATGTTTTAATAAATAGTAACTTTACTCTATTTATACTTCAATGTAATGTGGTATTCCGTTTTACGTTGAATACTCTGATTTATATGTATTATTTACATTGTTGGGAAAACGGGGTGTTACAACTCACATAGGCGATTTCATCAAGTGTTGCGGCAAATCATAGACCACCCGTAAGGGATATAAAATTTATTAAAAGCTTTATAGGCTTATCCTCTCAATAATGGAGTGTCCAGCACTTCTCACACACACCATGGAAAAAGGGACAAAACAAAAATTAATTAACTAATTTTTGGTGCTAGCAGAACTAATAAGTGACTTGTTCTTACCCATATCAACCTTATTCGGCGGATCTCCAATCAAAAAGATTCGGTTTCCATCATTTATTAATTTCAAGTGGCTTAAGTCTCAATCTTCTCGATGTACACAAATTTATTTCATCACAGGGGCTTTGTTTAGTAGCTACTTTATATACAAATGATGAAGACAATTTTCTTTCATCTTATAAGATTGGCTAAGACGTATCTAAGTCAATCAACTTTATATATTTATCAAATTCTATAACAATAAATTTGAGCTCTGTAATTATTTTTATACATGTCTACTTACATGACTATTAAGTGAAAGACTTCCACGCGACAACATCCCAAAAGACTTACATATAAATCTACTTACATGGATAAATATAAATCTACTTACATATTTATCATACAAGTCTGCTTGAAAGACTTCCACGCGACAACATCCCATGGTAAGAAAATATTCAACATATAGATTTATTCGCTTGTCTTATATTCAATTAACATCATTGTATTATTTTGATACAATGATTCTACTTGAATAATTTATCATTGTATCATTTTATAGGTCTACTTAGATAAATTATAAACGACAAACCTCCCACATTAAATAAATATAACTTTATATGTGGATTTATTGCACAGGTCTACTTGAAAAAATTTCAAGTGATAACTCCCCCACATCAGGTAAAATAAGTGAACTTTTATTCATATCTACCAGGATGATTTCCAAGTAATAATGCCCCCACAATGGACAAATTAAATTCACACACACACACAGACATATATATATATATTCACATATGTCTCAAACCAAGCTCTAGGAGTCTGCTTTGAGCATCTAGTAGACAAGTTGGGTGTAACACTCTAAACTCTAAAAGCGATAAATTATGCCAATGATACAATCATATAAAGAATTTAACTGTTACTTCTTCAATAAATCACCAAGCATGCATAAATAATTTTCTCAAAACATCGTAGTAGAATAAAAACATCGTTTCATTGACATTTAAATAAATCATCTCAACAGTCATCCAAAATAAAATAAGTCTCCAAGTAGCCATGCCAACATACAACTCATGTCATCACCAATACATAATCTCAAAAATCTCCAACATACATAATGAAAGTAAATATCCAAGACCGACCCCTAATTAGAGCCCTAGAGTCTATGACACCAAAAATAGTAAAACGAGGTAGCATCCAAGGTATCCTCAAGCAACTCACCAAGTAAAGCAACTAGTCCTACACGCCATCTACCCATCCATACGAATAAGGTAGGCGGTCAACCAAACAACCACTGGGCGTTAGTTTTCAATTCACAATTAAACATAATCAATTGAAAATAATTAACATAAATCAATTTCACATGATTAATAAATTCAACGTCATCATAAGTCCACAAGTATACAAACACAATCAAATAATGTACACAATCAGAGTCTGGTTCAAGTATTCACAACCATCAACAAGTTTATCAATGCACGTATACACCGATTCACATAAGAATCGACTCACCAAATATTAGATTCATGCAATGTTCTAGACTCTTCTAGATGCATGTGGTACCATAGGATTCCGGAGATGATTTTACCGTTAATGAATCCACCGACATAATAATCACCCCGCGTTTATGTCCTGCAGAAGCTATGTAAGAATCACCCCGCATTTACATATACTTCAAATCACCTCATATGACTATGAATGCATGGAGTTCAAGTATGGACTCGACAATGCATAATTAACCACCATAGACATTAACATAATAATCACCCCGCATTTATGTTATTCACCCACAATTTCATCATCAAATACTTACATCCATACAATTCAACAAGTCATCATTAATTCGTCTATTTATAATCACCAAAAGAATAAACATCATAATCATCAACAAAATTTAATGTAACACCCCAAATTTTCCATAATATATTTTCTATACATCTAATATATGTGCATGGCATAAATCTCTAGTTATTATTCTAAACGATTTTATTTGAATATGTATGCTGCTTATTAGTGTGACATCGTGTGAATTAATAAGAACTGTGTGTATATTTTATTTAATTATTTCTAACTATCATCTTATTTAATTATTTATTTTATAAATAATTATCTTGGTGTCTTAGTAATATTTTGATTATTTTCCCTTATATGTGTAGTTGTTATGGTGTGATAATTTTATACGTATTTATTTGATTTAGAAGTAATATAAATTGTTAATTATTATTTTGAGAAAAAAATAACTAATAAAATATTGTTAAGTAGTAATATTGTAATACAAATGACCTTTAACCACATTCTATAAATGTTACCCAAAAAGCCCAAATTTCTCGTATATATAGACACATCCCATTAGGTTAAGAAGCGTGACACACATTTCATTAGGTTAAGAGGTGTGACACAAAACCTGTTGCCAAAGCCTTCAATCAGCCGCACTGTAAGTGAAGCAAATTGGATCACTGGTTTGATAGGTGATTAAAATTATATTCTTTAACTTCTACTTTATAAGATCATTGTTAGTTAGTAGGTCTTGATTTGTATAATAGAAACTAATAAGTTTATCATAGTGACCTTAAATTTTCCAGACATTGTCCTAATGATTTTGGATTCCTATCAATTAATATAAGTAGTGTTGGATAGGCTAAGAGCATACAAATTTGATAGATTAATTTACCTTTGGTTGTGACTTCTCATTAGATACCTTCAAACGTGTTAATACTCACAAAACAAATCACAATAAATAAGTTATGTGCTAAGGTCCCTAACCGTAGGCAAGACAAATTGATCATAATTTAATAACCATGTGCCCTCATCACACGTAACTGCCTGTGACTTATAATTTTAAAATTGTAGTGATGGTTGAAATCAAAATTGTACATCACTGTTTTAATCACGTCTTTCTTTACTGGTAGAAATTAGTTTTCTCGGCAATTAAGAGTGGTCATAGTAGTTTTGAAAGAATAAAAAAGGATTTCTTTAATATTTTGAAATACATTTTTGGTTGCAATACGAATAGTACATAATTTCTTTGTATTGTTGTTGTATGATATTTTCGAGTTATTAGATACGACAGTTGACGCAGACGAGGCACACTAATTGAATTGTTCAATTTCGTTTGATGGTTCTTCAAACCAGGTATGGGGTGAGAGAGAAGAGTTCGAGACCATGAGTGTAAATTAATTGAGATGAACGGGGAAGCTGTATTTCCCAAAGTTCATTCAGGGCTCGCTACGACGGTTGTAGCCCTTGAGAGAATAATTAACTAATGTACAAATCTAGATGTGTGAGGTTAAAAGAAGAATTAGAAACATTATTAAGGTGTTGATTGATTTAAATTATGTGAATATGTGGTATTTAAAGTATGAATAAATTTTGTTCGTGCTAATACTTGATTTGCCGTAATTTTTTGAATTGATTAATTATTCAATGATTGATATAATGGTGTGATTGAAAAATGATAAGTGTTGATGAATGAGATGTTGATTTGATAAGAATAAGCATTGATGTCATTCTTTAAATGACAAAGTAGTGATGGTTCCAGCATGTGTTGTAGATGACGCTCTTAAAGAGTATCTCAGACCAACGAGGAGAGAGATTAGATGTAAGGGGGAGAATCTTTTAATATTTAATTGTGGGTCTGTGTAGTAGTTTGATTGTAGGTGAGAGAATGATAATGAATGTTGTTGTGATTGGGATTAGAGTTGTTAATGCAAGATTAGAATGGCGAGAAGACGTTATAGGGAATGTTAATGGAGAACTGAACATCCTAAATTAAGAATAAAGAATAGGGTATTCTATTAGAATAAAGTATCTTGGGAGCCTAAAATAAACGAGAAGAGAGAGCATAACTGTAAGATGAATAATAAAATAAAGTAAAGGGATGTTGGCGTAGGAATGTGTCGTGTGTATGAAGTAGATTAATGAAGAGGTAAGGTAGTGACGTGATCGTCCTGATGGGGTTAATGATGAAAGACTTTATGACTGTAACAAGAGAGTCGGTGGGGTAATGACATACACTTATATTTAAAATACATATGATGAGAAAAAGACAGTGTCTATTTTAGGATTAAACAATGAGAAACAGTGATGTTCATTTTATAATGATGATGAGGATGATGTTACTAATTATTTTGATGATGATAAAAAGGATGTTCATTTTATATTGATGATGATAATGACGATGTCTAATTTATATTGACGATGAGAATGATAACGTATAATTATGATGATGTCTAATATACATTGATTATGAGAATGACGATTCTTACTTATGATGACTATGTGAATGATGATGATGTGTTTTGTCTTGATGTTGTGCATAATAGAAAGATTCTGCATTTATGATTGTGATTTATTGATGATGTTATTATCTTTTAATACTTGAAGAGTCTATCTCATGCATGCATATAGAGTCGTGTCTAGGAATCATAATGATGAAATGACGACGAAAGTCCAGTAACATATCTCTGGCAAATTATGACGACGATAGGTGTGATACCACATTCATATAGGTCTTAGGACTGAGTCCATATGCATAAAAATCGATGATGACTTGTATTTGGTGAGTAAGTATAACTGTGTGTGACGATGAAGGTGATTATCTGTTGATGTTCTTATGAAGATCATTATTGGTGTCTATATGTGTTATGACTATGTTGGAAATGAATTGTGATATTGTTTTTGTGAAGATTTTGGTTCTTATGATGTAATGATTTTTTCTTTGTACTAATATGGATTGAATTGATGTAGTATATTCTTCAAGGTTTCGAATATTATGTTTACGACATCATACGAATTTGACTTAGTTGCTTTCGTGTTCTTCTCATTTATTTTATACTATTACATGTTCTCGAAACTTACCCCTTCGTTGTTTGTGTTTGTTGGCTTGGCCTTGCGGTTGCGAAACCGTAGTTCTATAGGTTATGAGTTTAGGAGTCAAGTACATATCTACAAAGAGTAGTCTTGTGTCGTCTATTATTTTGGGAAAAGCACCGCTCTGATAGTGACACGGGAAAAGGGATTTGCTTACTTATTTAGTTTTGTGCAAGTAAATCATTGTCCATGATGTAAAAGGAAGTATTTTCAAAAGCAAAAGATTCGATGCTAATATTATTATAATTTTCAAGGAAGTGAAATTTGTATTATGTTTCTTATGAGTCAATGTGATATCCTAAGTTTTGTGGAAGAATTCTTATATTATTAGAAATGAGTTTATTTGACACTTTCCGCTGCGAATCAAACTCTATTTTTAATTAAATAATAGTAATAATTATTTTTGGGATTTAGGGTGTCACATTTAACACCTCAAAGAAATGATAAAGTATCAAATTCACATTTCATATAAAGATGGACATTTAGCCACATCATGACATTCATCAATTCAAACACTCAATCATTAACAATTCATTCACCTTCAATCATACTAACATGAAATCAAAGTCTCCTACAAGTTATCCGACCATAAAACACAAATTTGTCAAAGTTCGTATAAGTTTATGAAAAACTAGCATTTTCCGATCAATTCTCCAAAATCAAAGTAAATAAGTTCAAACGCCTCAACCGAGTATATACACAATTCACATATGAGTGCAGTAGCATATACATATACGTTTCATAGGCCAATTCTGATAAATTTCACAATTCACCTAAGTTCGTCTCATTTTATCCTTTTCTAAGTGATTCAACAAAACAAACCAAACAAGTTCAAACACCTCGACCAAGCACACATACTACTCACATATGATCACAATAGCACATGCATATATACATCATAAGCCAATTCACATTAATCCCAAAATTTCACAAAGTTCGTATCGTTTTGCCGTTTTTCAAAGAATTCCAAGCATCAAAGCAAAACTAAGTTAAAGCTCATGATTACCATCCAAAACATTTTTATAAATCATAACTACACTAGGCAAACCTAGTCCTACCCTTTTAACTTAAGAAAACGAGTTTTTCGGAAAATTATGAGTTCTTGATATTTTTCACAAAGTTTGATACGATTTCAAAAAATCAAGTTCAATTAATTTCATTTGATGTTTCCAAAGGTTTAGAAAGTTCAAATACAGTTAAATACATCAAAAGAATCAGTTTGGACGGTCCGGATCGATCACAAGTTCCCGGAACGACCCAAAACATGGTTGTCTGTTCCTGTGCAACTCGCCCTAGCGAGTTACACCAGAACAGGTCACCCAGTTCTGGTTGTTCCCTCTCGGGAACTCCCAATTCTTAACCCAAAATCCCCAATTTAGATCCCCTTAACCCTAAATTCGACCCCAACACTTGTACATTAGTTTATAAACATAAAAAGGCATTCAATACCACAAGAAACATCAAATCTTACCACCAATTCACCTTAAATTCATCATCTAGTTCATTTTCACCAAAATCCACCATTTTCTCATTTTTCATTCAAACTTCATAAACAACCACACCAATTCAAATCCCATCAACATACAAACATAAACAAACATTCATGAAGTGAATTCAAACATGTTTCAACAACAATCACTCACCAATTCATGATTTATACTCAATTAATAAAAATTCTTCAAAACAACAACACAACAACAACTATGAAGTTTAAGCCATTAACACCACAATTTAATGAAGTTTATCATATCCATAAATTCACATGAATTAGGAGCACAAATTTCATCATACAAAACCACAATAAGTCACCATTAATTCAAAAGCACTTAAACTCATAATTGAAAAATAGGAGATTATAGCTTAATTAGTGAAAAGAAAACGTCCCCCTTACCTCTAATCTTCAAGAATCCAAACCATAGTTTCATTTTAGCTCCTAGCCTCCAATCCCAAACTCTCCCTCTCTAGATCCTCTTTTATTCAAATAGATCCACTTTCTCTCTCTACCTCTCTCTCTCAAAATGTTTGTGAAAAGAGTGAATGAATGTAATGACCTAATTTTTGAATTCTTCTCTTTACCCAACAACAATTGCTCTCTCCCAACTGAAATACCAAAATTTTCCCTGTGTGAGTTAAATCACGCTGCGTGACTTAAGTCATTTAATAGCAACACAACAACTCAAAGCTTCATTTTTCCAACTTCTCAAAATACGAATTTTCCCCTCCAAGTGCAATTTTCATCATTCTTGCGTCATTCAAAGCCAAATTCTCCCACAATATCAAGTAAGTGACAATTATCCTACTTCATTGCATTTTTTGGTTGAAATTTTAATTTTTTTTTGAAGAAATTTAACATTTTCAGGTTTTTAGAAATTTGGCTTGCATGTTAGTTTTTAGGATTGTTAGTGATGAATTAAGTTAGAAATTGTATTTTAGATGTTGTTTAGAGTGAAATGTGGTAGTTTTAGGGTTTTGAAATTGTTTGATTTTAAGTTGATTGAAATATTGACTCTAGGTGTTTGCTAAAATGTCTCAATGAATTTTCTTTTGATTTTTTCAATGTTAATGATGAAATTGGTTAGAAATATGTTTGTTAATGTTGATTATAGTTAGTTTGACTGCAATGTGGTAGTTTACGGATTGAAATTACACTGCCGAAATTTAAGCGTTGTTGTTGAATTGTCTGTATGAAAATGTCTCATTGATTTTTTGCTTTTTGAAAAGTTGTGCTGATATGTCTCAAAGGGATACGTCTCAGATGCTTGACAGGCCTGACAGAGTTAGGTTAGGGAGGCAACAGTCCTCTAATAGTAGTTCACGGAGGGAAAAGCAAGTACTACGCCCTCCTATGGCTGGTCGAGGGAGTGGGGGGCACGAGACTTCATAGGGTTGATGTTGCGGGGGATCAACGTCACAGATGGGTCCATCCCAGACGGTGGACCTGACACAATATCAGCATGAGCAACATCATAATTATCAGCATTATCAGGAGGAGGTGTAGCAGCCTCAATATTATCAGGAGGGGTATCAGCCTCAGTATCACGAAGGGCATTAGCCGCAGTATCAGGAGGTGTATCAGTATGAGCAGCCTCCTCAACAGCAGGCTGAGCCTGGTATGGAGGTTGAGGATGAGGGATTTCTAGGGAGCCTTATAAGTTGTCTCTTTTACTGGACTTTAGTAAACATGTGGCATGCAAGCTTTGGAGCGATAAAGTAGTAAGTATAATTGCTTTATTTAATTTAATGATATGTTACTAATTATTGTACTAATTATTTATACTTATAATATTTCATGTTTATTTTACTTTTTTTTTTAACGGTGTTTGTTAGAATACGTGGCATTTTTTTTATACTTAGAATATTTTCATGTTTATTTTACTTATTTATTTTTTTAACGGTGTTTGTTAGAATACGTGACATTTTTTTTATACTTAGAATATTTTCATGTTTGTTTTACTTATTTATTTTTTAATGGTGTTTGTTAAAATACGTTACATTTTTTTTACCTAGAATATTTCATGTTTATTTTACTTAATTAATTGTTTTTTTCTTTGTATTTCAGTTGCAAGTGGAGCATAAGATGACCGGTGTCTCACACGTGAAGAAACTTAAGCTTGAAACCTTGTCACTTCTGTCGTCGTTTGAAGATAATCGTTGGTTCCAGGACCCGGTGAATGTTCAGGTCTTACCCTCCTCCTTAAGACTGGGTACAAAAGCATTTCTCACGGGCTAGTTTGTGCTTTGACAGATAGATGGCATGAGTAGACCAACAACTTCCAGTTGCCTGTTGGGGAGATGACTATCACACTAGATGATGTGGTGTGTCTTCTAGACATCCCCATCGCTGGATGGCTCATTGAGGAGGATGATTTATCAAATGACCGGGGCGTAGAATAGATGGAGAATGAGTTATTGTTTCCGGTGGAGGAAGCTGTGGAGCAGGTGGATAAACATTTGGGTGCGCATGTCAATTACATCGCCCTGAAACAACGTTATGAGGAGCTGTTGAATAGGTGTAACCAGTTTGTGGGGGATGATTTATCAGAGGAGGAGGAGGAGCATAGTCGCGTTAGGCCCGCCTGTGTTAAGGCGTTTTTGTTGCTATTGCTTGGCTACACCTTTTTTGTTGGCAAGAACAACAAAACAATTAATCTGTTGTTGCTGTTTGTGATTCAGAATTTGGATGAGTTAGGCGGGTGGTCATGGGGCGGGATGGGACTTGCTTTCTTGTATGAGCATCTTTCTCTTACCTCCAGCTCACATGTTGGCGCCATTGGTGGTTACATGAGCTTGCTAGTGGTAATATATTTTTTTTCTTATTTTTTTAAGTTAATCGTAAATGTATAGTTTTTTGTATGATACTTGTGTGCTGATATAAATTTGTCTCTTTGTGTTTGCAGGGGTGGGTTTTATCTCACTTCAGACATATCGTTCGAAGGATGAAATATGAAGATTACGATCGGGAGGACCTGTATGTGGGTAGATTGAAACCTCCCAGGGGGTATTCTGATGCTGCACACTTTAGAGGCTTGATGAATTCGATGGAGCATTGTCATGTCATCTGGAGGCTGTACGAGCACCGACGAGACGTGACGCCTTTTTAGGACGTATGCTGGTACTTCAGATGGATCATGGCTGGCAAACAAAAGATGGTTCATCACTTGCCGGAGCGGGTTATAAGGTAGTACGGCTATGTTCAGACCGTTCCCAAACCTCCTACCACGATTCAGCCTCTTGACCAAGCAGAGGTGGTTACTGCCTTCTTGGAGTTTGCTCTCCAAGTCCTTAGCCAGCAGGAGAAGGGGTAAGCTGGTCCCGGAGGACAAGGAGTTGATGCATTCAAATGGGTACATTAAATGGCTCTACCGTGTATCCCATCCTCTCATCGTCAACCCTTCTCCCGTTCCTGACTACGATGTTCCTAGACCTGTCTACCAGGAGATTATTGTTGAGCAGGAGTGGGCCAGACATCCTCCCAATCCATTCCAGGTCATCGACGACATCAGAGGCAGAGTGGAGCATGCAATGGAGATTCCTGAGGTGGTTTCAAATCCACTATCTTTCAGCATTTTGGAGGGCATCGGGTCCTCTTATGCCGTGTTTGACGAGGTTCCAGTTCCGCGAAGGAGGAGTAGGAGTCCACGGGACCAACATTAGGGTCTTTTTTTTTTTTTTATGAATTTTGTACCTTTGTAGTTATTTTATGACATTTTGGATGTAATATATTTATATTTGCGCGTTTGCGCTTATTTATGACATTTTAGTTAATTTTCGTAAATATTACGTATCTAAATTATGAACGAATGAATGCATGATTTAATGAATGTTCTCTAAATTGTGAGTTTTGGTTGAATGAATGAATGATTGTACCTATGTATTAATGAAGGAAATCAGGGAACAAGGCATTACTGCCTGTTTTGGTACTGAGCACAGAAGCTGCGTGAGTTAAATCACGCTGAGATTAACACTAGCATGACTTCGCTGACGCAGCGTGAGTTAAGTCACACATAATTTTACATTGGCGTGAGTTAACTCACACAGGGGTAAAATTGTCATTTCAGTTGGGAATGAGCAAAAACTGTTGGGTAAAGAGCAGAATTCGTAATTTTCTCACAAGTATTGTGTTTATATAGTCACCATATAATTGAGCTTAGTCTCTAATTGTCTTAATGTGCTCAATATTCTTACCAACTAATTCACCAAAGTTACTACACACTTAAACCGTCAAAATAACGAATAATTACCGTCTCTAAATATTTACCCCAACTCACTAGTAACTTAGTAAAAATAATTATTCCCACTTAAAACACCAAAAATAACTCTCTTAATAAAATAACTAATTTACCCTTGCTTACCCATGAGTCTAAAATGACTAAAATACCCTTCTTAAGTCAAAATCCACTAATCCCGAATAAAATACACTCAAAGATAAGCAATCACACACAAGCGCATAAAAACACATATAATAAATAATTAAAATAATTCTAGCGAAACACATGTTGTTAAAGATATCTATGCACCAACTTGAGGTGGGATGTTGGAATATTTATTAGAATATTTGTAGTATTTTCTATTGTTATTATTGTCCTTGATTTAAGGAGATAATTAGTTGTAATCTCACTATTTAAACTAGCTCATGCTGAGGAATAAATCAGAATAGCATTTATCCATTTCTTTCAATGTGGTTGCTTTTGAGAAATTGATTCTCGCTTCTTTTAATTCAATAGATGCGCACTATGTGAGGATTTTATCCTTAGACACGACAAGCGGCGTGTATTCGGTGAACCGACCCACAAGTCCTCAATGGTCTTTTACAGGTCTTTCTTCCTTGCGCTTATCTTGCTTTGGCTTCTTGGAGGATTTTGCTTGAGAATTTTCCTTTCTTGATTTCTTCAAATCATCGACCTTAAGTTTCTCCTCATACCTAATGTAGGTTTTTGTGAGGCTGAGAAACTCGTCGAGGGACATGGGATGCGTTACATCTATTGCCTTGCAGAAATTTTACCTTTTTAGACCTCTTTCCAACATATATAGTTTCCTGTACGTCTGCTCCCAGGAATTGAACAACTTCTTTATTGAACCTCTTGATGTAGTCTCGAAGAGTTTCGCCTTTTCCTAGTAATATATCTTCCAAGGTTGCAACCATCTTGGGGTGCCTTTGTGATGCAGTGAAACGGGTGCTGAATTGTTTGCATAATTCCTTCCATAGGTCGATGGACTCTCTTCTCAAGTTGTTGTGCCATGTCATAACTTCTTATGTAGCATCATGATTTAATGCTCCTCAAATGTTTCGATTGTCAAAGATAGCTTCAATGTTTTCAATATGCTCGTATAGATTTGTGGTTCCTTCATAGAGGATTGCTTTTCTGACATTAGATATGTCTTAGCAACATAAGTAAAAGACTAAAAAACCCAGCGGCAGTTCTGGTTTTGTAGTTATAACTCAACGGTAGTTAACTACCGCTGGGGGTATTTTAGTATTTTACTTGAGTTATTAGGAACTTCTGAGTGTCATAAAAGCAATTCTCTCCTTCATATGGATCCGTTTATGGAGGCTTCTCCAAACCTTTTGGGACATGTGTCTTTGATGAACTAGATCTAAAAGCCATGTTATTTATGAATGATGGTAATGATAGAAGAAAAGACTTAATCGGTCAAGATTAGACAATTTTGCTGAGTATTTTAATGACGATTTTGTTAATATCACGACCTAAGATGAAAATATATTATGATTTATATGAAAACTATATACTCTGTGTTTTGATCACAAATATTGTGATCTTTATAATTATGTATTAATGAACACCGATACATATTTTTCACATACTTTATACACATAAATTTTATCATAAAAAATAGCTTAATTACTATTTTCATCCCCCAATATTAACCAATCATGTTGTATGCCACATCATTTAAAATATGTCAAATCATAATTTTAAGTACATAAATCTAAACGAGGGAATACAATTGGGTGATTTTAAAATAAGGGGACCAATTTTGTGAATGCATGCAGATAAGAGACCAAAACAGTAATTAAATCGAAATAATTGTGATAGTATCTTTTGACATATCGTACTCTGAAATTAATTTTTTTTAGATATCTATATCATATTCCATCCGAGTACATCACCAAATTGGTCTTTGTTTCTGTAAACCACTCTAAAATTAGTCATTGACTTTATTAATATTTCAAAATAATCTCTATCTTTGTCAAACGTTTCTTAATTAATTCTCTCCGTTGGTATCCATCATGCGACAAAAACATAAAGACAATGACATAACCAAGAAAAAATTGACAAAGAGAGAAATTTGTTTGAAATACTAACAGTGTCGAAGACTAATTTGAGAGTGTCTCACATAAAACAAATTCAATGGTTTATGAAAAGAATAATGATATTTGTAAGAGCAGAGAGAAAGAAAAAGGAAAGAGAAAGAGTAAGAAGAAAAAATTATCAAAATATTGTTACAAAATAATTGTACAAATATCATTTCTCTTAACACAAACGTTGTTTAGTGTATATATATATACACGCGAAACAAGGAGCATTAAGTGAAAGTCAAATATATGAACCATATGATCAATTACCTCGACAAAATTTTCCATGAATCATACGGTGCTCATTACGAAAGTACATAATAAATCAAGAAGTCTCCACCACACACGATTACTCCTCCCAAAACCCTCTAACCTAAAACCCTACAACCTCAAAACCTTCATTTCATTTTTCACCTCCTTCACTTTCAAAACCTTCGCAACCAAAAAAAAAAAAAACTCCATTTCTCCATCAATGACAAGCACGATTCTTAGAAGATCCTCTTCCATATTCTCACGGCGTTTCTTCGTCGCCGCCGTTGAACAACTTCCGATCCGTCACCGTAGCCTCGCCTTGTTGTCCTCCGCCGTCAACAGCAAAGTAGGAGAGAGGCTGTTTCACGCGAAATCTGGACCGTTGAACTTCCACTCGTCGCTGGTATCTCGTGGTGCGCAGCTTGCTGTGGATTACGATCACGCGGAACACGATGATGGTTGTGGTGTCAATGGTGATGAAGGATTGGAAATCGCGAAGCTTGGGATTTCTAAAGAGATCGTGAATGCGTTGGGGAAGAAAGGGATCGCTAAGCTCTTTCCCATTCAGGTATGGTTTAATTTCGAATTTCAATTGAAAATTATTATTATTATTATTAAATATATTTTTTTTTTAATGTAGTTATTGTAACTAGCTTGAGCTGGTTAAATTGTTTGATTGAGTAAATAAAGATGAAGAGAATGTTTGTTTTGTTTACGATTTTATTAGAAATTATTTTTTATGCTTAGTTATGTTTATGTGTAAGTTACTTTTAAAATCATTTTGTTAAAAAATGATTTTTATGCTGAAAATGAGAAGTTTTTTGGATTAGATTTTGAAGAAAATCATTTTTCATTGAAGGGAGAAAATCTGTAAATAAAATAGTGAAAATTAATCGTTAAATTAGACAAAACGATTTCATTCACCAACATTTGTTGTCCCATTTATTATATATAAAAGTATAGATTATTTATTATTGTCGTTATTATGATTGTTAGCGATAGTCTTTTGCAAAAAATATAGTGACAGTAGAAGTAGTACAGGGAGCTGTGCTGAAATGGTTTGATTAAGGTTCAGTTAACTTTTATCAATTTTAATTTTGTTAGTTTGGTTGTTAAAGAAGGCAAATGTTTGTATTTATAGAAATTTCATGAAAACCTGTTTTCGTTTTATTAGTTGTAGCAGATAGATTAGTAGAGTAGCAGCAGCTGAAGTAGCATCAGCAATCATAGTAGACAACTGTGCTTAAATGAGTTGATAGTATTCAGAAATATCTCTCGGTGTGTGTGTGTGTTATTATCTTAAATTTCTTCGAAATATGTTGAGCGGAAAAAGGAGTCAAACAGTGTTTGTTCGCAGCGTTTTTAGGAAAACCAATTCATACTTACTAGTGCTGCTGTCAGAAATCTTGGTAACTTGCAGCTTGAGCTTCTCTGATAATTATTATTTATTGTAGAGAGCTGTGCTGGAACCTGCAATGCAAGGGAGGGATATGATTGGTCGAGCTAGAACAGGAACTGGGAAAACTCTTGCTTTTGGGATACCCATCTTGGATAAGATTATTAAGTTTAATGCTAAGAACGGGTTGGTTATTTTATTGATACTTGCAAAATACGTTAATGGTAGATCTTTACTTTTGTCTCTAACTATTCAAATTGTGTTTGATTATGGCAGGAAAAGAAGGGATCCTTTGGCTTTGGTGTTAGCACCAACCAGAGAACTTGCACGACAAGTTGAAAAGGAATTCAAGGACGCTGCACCTAACTTGGAAATAATTAGTCTTTATGGTGGTATGCCTATTCAGCAACAAATTAGCAAACTTGGTAGTGGTGTAGATATTGTAGTTGGCACACCTGGACGTGTTATTGATCTTCTCAAAAGGGGTTCACTGAAACTGAAGGATGTTAATTATGTTGTTCTTGATGAAGCTGATCAGATGCTTCAAGTAGGATTTCAAGAAGCGGTGGAGACTATCTTGCAGAAGTTGCCTTCTAAGCGTCAAACTCTTATGTTCTCGGCAACAATGCCTTCTTGGATAAAGAATCTTACGCGCAATTACCTAAACAAACCCTTAACAATTGATCTTGTAAGTATGCAAATCTGTTTTGGGCATGGCGAGTAGGAGGACATTGCAGTTTCCAAATGATATTTTTTATTCAGATTGTGCCTAGTCTGGTAATGATATGGGCCAAAGGGTTTATGAAGATAAATTTATGAATACCTAACAAAAGCTTAATATTTGGACTTCATCAAGAAACAATCTAATTAACGAAATCTTCTTGAGGAGTACCCTACATCATTTTTTTAAAATTAAAGGTACAAAAAAAAGTTTCATAATAGCACTGAAAAATACAAAAAACAAATTATTCATACTATATTCTTCAAATTGCTCCGGAAACTAGCACATTCTGTCTCTTCAACTTGCTAATTCTTCACATTTTTTAATTTGATTGAGCAAGTACAACCCTGTCTCCCCAATCAATGCAGAGTTAAGCATGTTAAAAAAATATAGGCCATGTAGACCATTGTAGCTGGGAGAATTTTTAGGAACAATTTCATTATGTAGAATGTAGATTCGTATATTTTGATTATATTTGTGGGTTTCACTGGCTGCGTTCGAACCCTTCAACAGAAATTTTAGTTTTACATTTGTGTTTCCATAAATATTTTTTTGGTTTCATTACTTTATATATTATTTTTTTTGGAATTTTTGCTGTTGTATGAGATCTCTGTACAATTTATTTGCTTGATGTTTATGCAATGCTTTGTTTCTTAGTACACATTTTTAAACGATTGGTGTTACTTTATAAAAATGAAGAGTAGATAATAATATTTGAGATTGAAAGTTAATCTGTTTGAGATTTGATGTATATCTTAGGTTGGAGATTCTGATCAGAAGTTGGCAGATGGAATTTCACTGTACTCCATTGCATCTAATTCCTATTCTAAAGCAGGAATTCTTGTACCTCTTATAACAGTAAGACTCCATATTATATATTTTCTCATGGTTTTTGGGTTATATATGATTAATGATTGCTATTATTGTTTATGTTTATTATAACACACTATTTTAAAATTTATTTACTTATTTTTGTTTACTGAAAGCGATTGTGATTAATTTAGCTTCTACAAGAAAAAAAAGTGACTGCAATTGAGTTTGTCAGAGCTTTATTTGTCTGCCTGCAATCTTGTCACTATCCTTGCTTTTGTAGTCTTAATGATCTATCCTCTGATAGGAACATGCTAAAGGAGGAAAGTGTATTGTTTTCACTCAAACCAAACGTGATGCTGATCGTCTATCACATATAATGGCAAAAAGCATTAAATGTGAGGCCTTGCATGGAGATATTTCACAAACTCAGAGAGAAAGAACTCTTACTGGCTTTAGAAACAGCTATTTCAATGTTTTGGTGGCAACTGATGTTGCTTCCCGTGGGCTTGATATACCAAATGTTGATCTTGTAAGTTCTACTTTGCTAAACTTTTTGTTTGAAATCATGTGTTATACTATCACTTCCATTGTTGTTTCTGGATAGTTGATTGAGGTTCAAGTACAATATCTAGTTTCTACATGATAGTACCTCCATTCCTATGACCGTTCGAGAATATATTCGAGATAGTTTGTTAACTACATACGTCCATGGTGTGGTACAGTTGAGTAGCAAATAAAAAATGTTCCTGTAGGTGTGGGATATTTCCTTTTTTTAATTTGAACTTTCCAAATATTTGAGTGACAAGGAAATTTATATGATCATGTTTCCTTATAAGATGTTTCTTATTTGAGGAGTATATCTACTCGTGCTCACCTTTACTCGTTAGGACCTAGTGTAGGCAATGCTAACTAACTAACTAACTAACTGCAATTGCCAGTTAGTTAAAGTTAGTTAACAACTTATAAACAATTTATAAATAGCTAACAACTTATAAACATTCTCATATAGGAGCTAACAACTTATAAACAACTTATCACATTCCAATCGAATTACAGCAATTTATAAATAGCTAACAACTTATAAACATTCTACAATTCTCATATAGGAGCTTCTTCTAAGCATTCAACAATTCATCATGGCTAATAAATTTTCACTCATTCAGCAATTTGTCTCTAATCTGAATGTTGTTTTCTTAATATGATTATTTATGTGTATATGTAAACACTTCATCAATGACATCAACATCCATTGTTACTCAATTTGTTATTATGTGATTATTTGACCTTGGTTTCCTCACAGGTAATACATTATGAACTTCCAAATAATTCAGAGATATTTGTTCATCGATCTGGACGAACAGGACGTGCCGGTAAGAAAGGAACTGCTATTCTTGTCCACACAGAAAATCAATCCAGGGATGTAAAGACAATTGAGAGAGATGTTGGATGTAAATTCACAGAGGTGGCTTCTTTACTATCTTTTCGTATGCATCCTATATTTTTTACTCAGTGGTTTTTGCTTTCTTTCTTTTCTTCTAATTTGTTGCTAGACCCATGGATAGTCTTATCATCTTTGCCATAAATCCCATCCAGCTAATGTTTCATGATAAATATCCATGTTATTAGTATGTCATAGAATCATGGAAAACAATCATTATATTTTACCAGGGTGTTATTTTACATTTGTGCACTAATTTATGATAAATCTCAGTTGCCGAAAATCTTAATCAAATCCAGTCTGTGTTTTTTATATCTGAACTAAATTCTGCCAGTGAAGTATTGTGCTTAAATTGAGGAATTCAGCTTATCAATCTTTAATAGCTTATATGCTGGATATTATCTAGATCGGTTCAAAGGATTATAACTTATAAGTATGTACATACACATGAATCCAAGTTTGATGTGTTACTTTACCTTTAGCATTCATAATATAAATGGTGAGTGGGAGGATATAGCTGCCAAATTCAGACTTGAAACCTTTTTGAGAATGAGTAAAACTTGATGGGTTTAAAATACTTGTAATACTTGTCCATTTTCCATATTGGGCAATTTTATTTTCGTAAATAGTATTAAAATATATATTAACACTTGTATTGAATTAAGTAATTATACCTTGTAAGCTATTGGTGCTGGAATGTTATGAGTAAAGAGTTGCCAGACCAGAAGATATTTGTTGTAAGATGTCAAGGTAGATGCCAAAAATTCTAAACTGTGTCGGTTTGCTTGGATGTGATCTCAAATGGCTGAAGTTCTGAACTTTTATTGGATAATTAGTAAGAGGAAGTTGAGTCTTGTCTCAATTTTTAGGAACTGGAAATAGCTGTCCATGCTTTACACATGTGTTTGAATGCTTTGCCCAGCATATTCTCAGTAACTTCTAGTGGAGCTTCGAGACTTCAGGGTGAACAAAGAAAATTGAGAAACGTTTATAAGCATGATACTAGAGTTGGTTATTATGATCATGAGGTGGCTAGATTTGCATTTATACCATGAGATCTCATTTTAACCAAATTGGTAGCACACAATTGAGGCCTTTATCAAACTGTTATACGATAAATGGGCAGTACATAAAATGACATTCCAATGGTGGACATTTATTGATCTCTGGTGTTGATTGTGGTGTTACAGTTGTATCTACTTGTGCATATTATACATTCTTGTATGCTCAGCATGATAAACGTCAAATCATACTTCGTAATTATTTTGCGCTTCTATGCTAACATTTTAGGTCTCTGATCACTATGCTTTATAATTGTGTAATGACTAACTGCTAGCATCTTACTTGTATTTTTGTTCAGTTACCAAAGATTGCTGTTGAAAGTGGATCAGCAGACATGTTTGGCAGCATGAGTAGTGGTCGATATGGCTCTTCGGGAGGTAGGGATCGTCGATCAAGTAGTAGTTCTGGATCTGGCCGAAATGGCTATGGGAAATCCAGTGGTTTTGGTGGCTCTAGTTCAAGGAGGTCAGGAGGGGGATTTGATGAATTTTCTGGTAAAACAGATAAATACGGTGGTGGAGGATTTAGCAGTTCAAGTCGTTCCAGTGGCTTTGGAAAGTTTAGCTCGGGTAAATCTGGGAGATATGGTGTCAGAAATTGAAGCCAGAACTTAGGAGATTCAAGGCTGTGACTTTGCTGCTTTTGGGGATAACTCGAATAATAACAGTTAAAATAGAGGAAGCCCATTTTAACTCCTGGTAAGTGCACGCCATCTTCACTTCTTGATGGTTTAATTTTGGCTTCTTGCTTAGTTTAGTTTAGTGCAAAACCCATTCTAATCCCCTTATCACTTGATATGGAGAAAGTTATGGCACATGAATGATTCATTCTGCTTTGAGGCATTTCTTTCTTGGGACAGTCTTCAGCTCATCCTGAATTCCATCCACAGGAAAGTGAGCAGGACTGTTGCATGTTCCAGCCCGTACCATGCATTTTTTTGGATTCGTTTCATGCGATCTCCTATAAGCTGTGTGGTAGATTATGGTTCTGAACATGGACCGGGTGTGCCTTCGACCCTGGCAATCTTGAAGAGCAACCTTTATAGAGCAACGGTGATATGTTTCATCTGGTAGTTGTTCCTTGAAGTATGTAATGGGCAGAGATAGTAACATTTTAGAAATAGGTAGGTGCTATCTTGTCCGCAATATAGTTGTTACACTTTGTTATATAGGGAAATTCTCATCATCTGTGTAATAAACTTTTTTTTTCTACATTTCCTTGAATTAATGATATATTTTCGTTGTTTACATTCTGGGTGGGTTGTGTTGGATTGGAAACAAATTTGCTTGACTGCGTTGAAGATCATCTCACAAGGAACTGTTTATTGAGAAAATGGAAACTGGTTGAAGTTGATGTTTTTGTTAATGATAACATGGTTGTAATTACTATATTTATCTATTCGTTGCTTTATTTTTTATTTTATTTTTGAGTGAATTGTTCCATAATTTGTGAGTAGCTTGAAGTGTTCCATAAAAGGGTGCTGAGTTGGTCCACCCATTTTTTTCACAAGCTCCTTTGCCTCTTCTAGTGTTTTTTCTTTTTAAGATGCTCCTTATGAACAAAAGTTAGGCACCAATGGTCACTTCCCTTTCTTACATCATTTAAAACAGTGGGTGTCCTATCTTTGAAACTTGAGATGCTGCAACCTTCCTCAGCTTATTTAGTGTGATTCTAATTTCAGGCCACTTTTCCCAACAAATTTGAGTGCACTTGTAACAAGATCATCTTCCTAATCCACAATGCAAGTTCTGAAGTAGAACTATCTGAAGCATTGCAAAGATAAACCGTATCTACAAAGGCGATGATAAAGACATTACTACAACCCAGTCTAATAAATTCAAGTTGAAATCGTCCAAGATATCAAGGGCATCCAAAGATTCTGCAAAATGGAAAGAATTTCACGTAAACATCAAACAAATGAAGGGTATTGTTGAAAGATTATATAGTATTATGTTTATGTATCAAATAAATGATTTGTTTTTAAATCATCACATAAAATTTTATAACATTCCATTTCTTCAATTATAAATTCTTCTGGTTACTACTTTGAACGTTAACATAAATTATTTCTTTTGAACTTTTATTTTTGTTTATATTTTTTGTATTTTCTCTTTTTCTTTCTTTCATCTTTTGGCACACATGCCTAAAATAAAAAGACATTTGTGCAAACTAAATGGTACCTCACAAGTGGTAAAACAAAAATTGATATCATACGTATTATTATCAACTAAAAAATTTGACGTCCCCTTAAATCTACCCTACCCCCTTTAGCGGTTGCCTATTTCAACCGTAATCAAACATCTCAAACGACATTCTCACAAAGTTTAGTTGGTTTTTTCCTGGTATTGTTTTAGTTTTCGTTTTTTTTTTTGAAGGGATTCTTTGTTGTTATTATTTGACCTGAGTATTTCTCGTGCTCAAACTTTTTTTTTTTTTTTTTGTAGTTTTACAATGTAACGAGGCAAAAAAAAAAAAGAAAATGAAAAAAAGAGAAGAGTCGAAATTAAGTTCCCAGCTTATCTCTCAGGATGAGAGATTCCATGCCAGGCGGAGGACAGTTCCAGTGAGCAGAGCACCTTGCATGTGATCCTTCTTTAGCCATAAAATATGCACACATATTTTGTTCCCTAAGAACATGCACCAATGTTGCATTTCTATTTCCATGTAAGGCATATCTAATATGAAGGATGTCAGTAGCATAAGTGTGTAAGATATGATCACGACCAGCAATAATCAAGTCAACTGCTTCTAAACAATCACTCTCACAAATAACGTTGACATATCCTTTTTCACTACAAAAATCAAGACCTATTTGGATAGCACGTAACTCAGATAATAACGCATCACCTCCAGCTTCATAGTGAGAAAAACCAGATATTCAATCTCCATTGTGGTTGCGAACAACACCACCAACACCTAAACAACCAGAATCTTCTAGAAAGCTACCATCAATATTGAGTTTGAATGTACCTTTTGGAGGGGGGATCCAATGAGCTAAGAGGCGCGATGAGTGTAGGTCCAAACCAAGATTGGGATAGTAAGAAATGCATTAATCATGTAACAAAAATGTTTTATTTGTGTTTGTACTCTTGTAGAAGATTTTTCCTTTTTATATATATAATATATAGGGGCTGCTAACTTACACCCACCTAAAAATGAAGTAGTAAGTTACCAACTATAAACCCATCTTTTTTTCTCTAAAACAACTATAACTAATGGGTAATATTGTAATTGACATTGAATTATATTTATTTTTTTAAATAAATTATCTTTCTTGATATTTGCTCATGTGAGATCATCTGATCGTCTAGGTCTCGCTGTTTGCCAAAGTCAAATTATCATAATCTGTCATGTATGTGCACCTTTCGTCTTTTTTTGCCCTTGGTTCGACATAATATATAGCCAGTTTCTTAAGGTTTTTAATCACTGATTTTTATTCTTGTTTTTAGAGTATCAACAAGGAAAAATTCATTCTAGCAAAAAAATAAAACAAGAACAAAATCGATAGAATATATATATGAAGGAGGATGCATGGTGGCACTGTGTTTTAAATTGAGTGTGGGTGGCTGGGTATTTAAAAAACAAAGCTTAGTAGCTTATTTTATATAACTCCCTGTTGTTGAGAAGAAAAATAATTCGATAAAAAAATAATAATTCCCTGTTACAAGATGGAATAATAATTTTTCCCTAAAAAAAAAGGATGGAACAAAGCTGCAGCTGACATAAGAAGTTTCACAAAATTTAGAAAACAAAACGGTTAGGGATGTTTTTAAAGCAAATTTACAAAATTAATCTTTAGTGGAGATTATACTTTTTACTAGATCATGAGTTTTTAGTCAAAACCAAGTAGGAGTAGGCTTAATAACTTACTCCTTTTATGTTTTTAGGTGGAAATAAGTTAGCAGCCACCTGATATATATTTGTCATTAAAAAAACATCTCAAAAAAAATAAATTAAAATACCCTATTCAATTCTAACAAAATGTAACATACATCAATTGGAACCACAATATCTTTGAAGATAACATATCCACGAGTGAAGAGTTATCTGAAAGAGCTATCAAAATGCTTTCCTCCTCATAATAATGGTTAACTTTAAGCAGTAGTTTTTTTGAAAGAACTTTAAGCAGTAGTTGTTATCCCTTTATTGAATTAAGTTATAAAAGATTGTTCTGTCACAAGTGTCTTTCTTCTTTCTCTTTGATAATATTTTTTTGTTTCTTTGTACATGTGTGACATTGTGGTTGGCCAATGTCACTTAAGTATTATCCGACTTTCAGACACTCAAAAAAATTTAGCGACTTCGAATCCATTTATTAGATATGACATTATTGGTTTTTTATTTTGTGCTACAAATCAAATCAGATGGCATCTTCACATAATGTAGATTTTTAAGCAGCCAAGTTTTTACTCAAACTCCTATTCCGCAACTATCTGAATAAACTGATAAAAATGTACATGAGGAATTCACAAGGTCCAAAATCACAACATTTTGCATAAATTAAGGATATAAAACATGAGGTGAGAACAAACCACAAGAACAGTTGACAACTTGAATGCAACCGTTCCCCGATTTGTATACATAGTTTTTCAATGAACAAAAACATTACGACAAGTGAAAGATGAATTCAGCAGAAATAGTGGTATAGTCACAAATGATACCATCTCATACAACTCTTAATTATATCCATTACAATACTGGCTCTGTCAGGAAAGTTATATCTATGATTTGCAAAACAATGCAAGATCTTCCATTTGCATAATCACCTGAGAAAATATGAAGTACATGAAATGAATATAAGTTATGCTTATAACTACATAATAAAAAAAAAGAAAAATGTTAACTAATACCCCCGGACACAAGTTAAAGACTTTGGTAACTTTTTATGAAAGTTTGCCTATTCAGTGTATTAGAAATTGAAAACATTAACATTTTAAAATAATAATTACTTAATTTAAAATGTTTAAAGAGTGTCCGGAAACATTCGTTAACAAAACCTTAAAAAAACATTGTATAGCTTGATCAATAAAAGATGCCATACATAAATTACGAATAAAACAAATTACTGTATAGTTTGATTAATAAAACTTAAAGTAGGTCCACTGACCTTCACTAGCGGGAGCTCAACTTCTGTGAAAGCTATTTAACTTTACCATCAAAGTTACATACAGCTTGTCACCCACTCCATCAATAAACTGATAGTATGTGTGCCTCCATTTCCTAATAAGAAACAAAGAACCACAAATACCCCAGAAACCTACTGCAAATCCAACTCCCAAGCCTAGATACAATGATTCTTTTATAGTGTCATTATCTTCACTTTCTGTAGATGGTGTTGCGTTTTTAGGATTTTCTTTTGTGGTACAATTTTTAAGAGGAGCTCCGCATAATTTTGGATTGCCAATGTAGCTCGATGCATTAAAACTTTGAAGTTGAGTTCCTATCGGGATTTTTCCATCAAAATTGTTGCAAGACAAATTCAAATAACCCAAAAAGTTTAAGAGAGACATGCTCTGAGGAATTTCACCATAAAACTTATTATTAGAGAAGTCAAGAGATTCCATATTTTTCATGCCACCAATCGTCTTTGGCATTTTTCCATTGAAATTATTGTGAGATAAGTTTAAGGTTTGAACTTGAACAAGCCGAAACAATTCCAATGGCACTTCTCCAGACAAGTTATTGGCTGAAAGGTCAATAGTTCTCCTTTCCGGGTTAACATCATACACATAATCTTGACCTTTTGTAAACAACTCAATTGTAGCCGGATACCATGAATTCAAGCCAAAAGTAATCATATGAGTCAAGTTATAGACGTACTTTGGCATAGATCCTGAAAGTTTGTTATGTGCAAGGTCCAAATGAAACAAAGAAGAGAGATTGAATAATTGTTGTGGAATACTTCCTTCAAATTGGTTAGCTCTCAATATGACAACTCCTATGTTTTGTGACATCTTGATTGGTATGGTTCCAGAAAATTCATTTTCTCCTAAATTAATCTCTTGTAATTGTATCGAATCAAAGAGGTCCACTGAAACTTCACCAAACAACCTATTACCCCACAAGTTAAGGTAAGTTAAATCTTTCAAGTTCTTCCAACTATGTGGAATTGTTCCTGAGAAGGAGTTGTAAGACAAATCAACTACTCGGGCAATTGGTGATATGTCCGGGAGTCCTCCTTTGAAATTATTATGATCCAACCCTAACCATGAACAATTTAATGTTAGGTTAGAAATGTCTTCGGAAATCGAATTGTTTGACAAAACTGTTGAGGCAAAATTCCAAATTAATTTTAAAGATAATAAACTTTAATGATTAAGGATTAAATGGACTTTGATTAATTCTTTGGTATTTAACTTGTGCTCTTGAGTGTTTTACTAAGACAGGAACAGGTTTAA
>Ga0315913_1001447_pt1 | contig 26195 bp, 10 predicted proteins | sample MpolsnodulesMG_FD_207736 | JGI IMG/M metagenome (GOLD analysis project Ga0315913, IMG submission 207736) | Medicago polymorpha root nodule microbial communities from Los Angeles, California, United States - small nodules | ecosystem: Host-associated > Plants > Roots > Nodule | place: USA...
ATTGTGAGTGTACACTTTGGAAATAGAACTCACACAAAGTGGTGGGACATGCATGAATTTCATCCAATAAAAGAGTGAGTGTTAGAGAGAGTGTTCAAAAGAGAGTGTTGCTAGCATTCCTCATTGGGACATTGGGGCTAGAGTGAGAGAAGTCTATGTGTTGTAAGAATTTTCACATAGTAATAATTATCTATGCACATAATAATAGGCAAATTTTGTTCCTTTATGCAACTCTTGAGGCTCCTGTGTGTTAGGGTGTTATGGTCTGAATGTAATAATAGGCAATTCAATAACACGGAAAATTCAATTCATCAGTTGATTGAAAGGTTCAAATTCAATCTTATTGGTGGATGAAGGCGGCTAATGTTGTTTTTGTGTTAGGGGTTCATAGTTGGCTGACTTGCCCTCTCCTTTGTTTAGGTATAGGCTAGCTATCTTTTTGTTTTATTGGCCTCTTTTTTTCGTCTAAACATTTTGTGTAATTTTGCTCGTCTTCTTTTTGCACGCTTTGTGCGAAAGAAGCGAAGCTTTGGTGTTTATATATAAGTTTTTGCCTGTTAAATTTTTTTTTATCTATGCACATAGCAAAAAGCAGCTGAAAAAACACTTATCACCGTATAAATACAGTGGACAATAGCCTGTATTGTTGTCAAAATGGTCTGTTTCAATAGAATAGCTGTTTTTTAATATGCAACTTACATGATTATTGGTGTAAAAAAGGTACATTACTCACAAATTTTTATATTCTAAATAATTTTTTTTATTCTTATAAACTCCCATCTTACATGGTTTCAGAAATATTTTTCACTTACACTATATGATAATTTTGAAATAGGAAACCAATTGATGTCAGTCCCTATGGGCTATGTCACTTGCGCTCACAAACATCCAAAACCTAAACATAATTCTAGGGTTATCAATGCCAGCTAAAACTCACTCTTTCACATGTTGCTTCATTTGCTCAATTTCTCCTATATTACCATTTGAAATTTATAATCGACATATATTTTGTCGATTACTTCTTACACAACTCACCCCACATGGTATACTGCAAAAACCCCACCAGCACTATATAAACCCCTATTCGTCACAAGCATAACTCACACTCTCCTCTCTTAACCTCTAGTAGCTTACTAGTATTTGCAATATATAATACTAGCTATTACTACAAGAGAGTAACTAAGATGGCTTCCAAAACTTGTTCCTCCCTTGCTATTTTCCTCACAATCAACGTTCTCTTCTTTACACTTGTCTCTTCTTGTGGAACTTGCGGCTCAGGTCCAAACCCAAACCCTAAGCCAAAGCATAAGCCAAGCCCAAACCATTCTGGAGGCTCGAGCCATTCGGGTGGATCTAGCCCCTATGGTGGCTCGACCCCTTCCGGAGGCTCAAGCCCCTCAGGTGGCTCTAGCCCTTCAGGGGGAAGTGGCACCAGCTCGTGCCCACGTGATGCACTCAAACTAGGTGTATGTGCCAATGTACTAAATGGACTGTTGAATGTGACTTTGGGTCAGCCACCTGTGACCCCATGCTGCACCCTCCTAAATGGTCTTGTTGATCTTGAAGCTGCTGTGTGTCTTTGCACTGCCCTTAGAGCTAACATTTTGGGGATCAATCTCAACCTTCCCATCTCACTTAGCTTGCTTCTCAATGTTTGCTCAAGGCAAGCACCACGTGATTTCCAATGCTCCTAAGTACTAACTAATCCATCAACATGCATGGTGATCATATCAACGTATCTACTTTAATTTGCTTATTTGTTTTTAATTTTCGTTGCTTTTCTCAATTATCCATTTGATCAAGATTTCTTCATTGTATACTTGCATGGATGATTAACCTCTCGTTATTATTCCTTGGATTCAGTACTATTATCTGGTCAGATTGTCATGATAAATGTATTATTCCCGATGCAATTTGCTAGGGAAATTAAAGAAAGATGAATAACAAGTGTTATTTTTTATTCATTGAGTAATTATTTATTATATTTTTGCTTTGCTTTTTGGGTTTTTGGTCTGTTTAATTTCCATGCAGTGCCCGACATGAGAAAAACTAAATCTGGAAAAAATATATATAATACTGATGGGAAAAGCAAACAGACATGTAAACGCTGCAACGAGTCCGTGACTAATATGCAATTAAGCAGAAATTATATATAAAAAAAATACTACTATTATTATGCAATTAATTAAGCATTATTTTTATATTCTAAAAAACATGAAAAACACTCTGATTGATATTTATTAGAAAGTTAAAAATGCATTGAAGGGAGTAAAGGGGTCGTTCAATCTGTGTGCGAAACTAAACACAAGTTTTAGTTCACTGAAGGAAACAATTACAACACAAGTTTTAGTTCACATAGTGTAAATGGTTCTGCATTACCATATAGGCAATTTGTTTAGGATATTACATTTGTGAGTGCGAGTTTCTAGTGGGTCTTGACACTTCGTCTCCGAACAAAAAAATTCAAAATAAATCCCAATTAAACCACCAAATGCAGCAACCAACCAAAACAAGATATAATTATTTTGATCACCACAAATATTAAATAGAAATCAAAACTAGCTTTGCATAAGACCTAACTCAACTAAAAATGTCAATATTGCTATGTTAAACGTCTTCGGTCGGGTTTAAACTCGAAACCTCGTAGTTGTGTGTCTTTAGATTGTGTTTGCCAATTCTTCTACGGACAAAAAATAAAATAGAATCAAAACTAGCAAATTTAAGAACATCCTCCCATCGTCTTTAAATATAAGACCCATAAATTATAAGACCCGTAAATTAAATCACGAGAATTAAAAAAATGATAGTAGTATAAAATTTGTTAACAATTGATATTTAAAAAAAAAAAAACAATGTTACCCTTCAAGAGATATATCAATTAGATAATGTTTCCATCATAGTGTCCATGAGTGTCGGTTCAATGATAAAAATTTAACTTTGTAATATCGAGTGCATATTTCTTACGGGAGAATAGTAAAATTGTTATTACGGCCACCAATATTAATACAATTAAAAATTCTTAAACGATCTCATAAAAATGGGACAAAGAAATTTATTAATAAGATCTTATATTTAGAGCGAGAACGGTAATATTACGTTTCGTTAACCATAAATATGCTCAAAATAAACGCATGAAGTAAAGGGGGAGGAGATGATTCCTTTCTATTTTTTGTTCACCTCGGTTTTGGAATCTGTGTGGAATTATCATGTGTGATAAATATGGTATTTTACGCTGATTTTTCTACACATGTGGTGTTAAAGATGTTTTTAACACTAAATTCCATGATTTTACACTAGTGTCGCTATACCGGGTGTAAAAGGTAACCTCACGCTCACGTTTTCCTATATAATTGGTGTAAAAAGGTGTTTTTAAACACTATTTTTCCTTATTTTACTTTGTTTGTCGCCCAAAATAGGTGTAAAATGTATTTTTTTTTTAATTCTCTTTGTTCAACAATTCTCTCTAACACCTACTCTATCATTGAATGAAATTCATGCAGGTTTACCATTTTATGTAGGACTCATTTTCTAAGTGTGAGATCCACATTATTTTCATCAAATAAGAAAGCGAATATTAGAAAGACTGTTGGAAAGAAAGTGTTTTTAGCATTCCTCATAAAAAAATGAGTGTGGGTCACATAAAGAAGAGATCAAAGGAGAATAACGAAGGAGAGAAGCCACATAGAAATATTGTGGACAAATTGCAAAGGAGAAGACGTTACAAGAAATAGAAAAATGAAAGAAGAATGAAAGTTATTGAAAGTGGGACGACAAAGAGCCTGCATGAATTGTGATGATGACAATATACGATGAGTGCGAGCGAGTGAGGGTTAAAAGTTTATGCGTGTGAGCATGAGAGAGACTATGAGTACGAGAGTGAAAGAGGGATGAGAGTAAATAAAAATAAATAGTCAATTTCATCCCTAAATTATCACTCTTTTACCAATTTACTCTCTGAACTATTAAAATGAACTAAAAGGTCCTTAAACTTTGCTCTCATCCATCATATTCATTCTTTATTTGATTCACACTCTTTCTCAAACCCTAACACTTATTAACCGTTCAATTTGGCCCTCCTTCCATTATGCTCAGAGAGAACCAAAAACCTTTGTTTTTCTCACGGTCATTGAACCTTTTCTTTTCTCGCTTACAACCAACTAGATCACCACTCCACGTGCAGAAGTTTGTTGTCTAGGTTTTGTGATATTACTAGGTTCGTCGTTCAAAATTTTCCTTTTTCATGTTATTGGTTTTCACTTTGGTGAGTTCACACTTGTGCTCAGGGTTTTCATGTTGACCCATAACTTCTCATCGGTTTTGAGCTTAAACCCATAAATTGCAAAACTTTCTTAGTGAGTGATCCTCCAACTACGATTAAAGCAAAGTATGTTTTGCAATTTGAAAATGAGTAGTTAGAGAAGATATTGTGGATTAGAGAAGAGAAGATAAGAGGTATTCAACATTAAAAAAAAGAAAGTTTATGGACTAATTATTGGTTGTCTTTTATGATAACTTATTGACTAAACTGATGTATTTTTATAGCGTGGAGTCTACTAATGCTCACCTTAACGAAATAGTTAACCATAAATAGTTGGATAAGATAGTAATATGTGAACCTTTTAGTTGATTTTAATAGTTTATGAATTAAATTGGTGAGAAAAATGATGGTTTAGGTACGAATTTGTATGCTTATTCTGGAAGAAAAAAATTTATAGTTCACACCTGTTTTCGCCACAACCGATGTAAATTGTTTGTTCAATTATTTCTTTTTTAAAATGTTTATACAACTTATGTAAAATTTTTATGCAAATTACACCAGTATAGTTCAAAACTGGTTTAAAATGTATACTTAATTATCTCTATTTTAAAAGAGTGACACATTAAAAACGAAATTTTCCTCAAAACCAATGTAACATATGCTAACACATTTTGCTAAAGCATATACCAAACTCTTCATATCTTATTTCGTTTGACCAATCCTTTGTAATAAGAATAGTACAGTCAAAGAAGATACAAGGAATGACAATTTCAAAACCAAGCCAAACATAAAAACATGACCAAACGATGTAGAAATTTAGACACGTAACACTACAATAAATATAAAGGTTTAGAAGCCAACCAACCCTAAAAAATAGAGCAAATACAATGAAGAGACTTTCATTTTATCAGGCATGCACGCATCGAACAAGAGCTAGTCAAAACTTATTTCTAACGAAAAAATCACTTGAAAACCATTTCGGACGGACCATTTCACTCGAAAATACTTTTAATAGAAGAATCATTCGGATAATTATTCTGAATTATGATGTGCTAGCCATGAAAATATAAAATTCAAATATTAGAATGTTTTCGATGAATTTGTCCGTCAGAAAAGGGTTTTTTTCTTCAAACAATTTGATTATTAACTTCAGAAAAGGGTTTTCTTCTTTACTTTTTGAATCGGTAAATTGAATGCATAGAGTTTTTGATAAGGATTATGTTATCCATGAACTTTGAGAAAATGTGTGTTCAACAATTTATGGTGAAATGATGTTTTTAGAAGAGAAATGATATTTGAATATCCATTTAGTGACAACTTTCTCTCTCATACTCACATTATTATTTACTTTCTCTATATATTGCTTTGGTTTTCGTGCCAATACTTTTTTTTTTTTTAAATTATGATTGTCAAATAAGTTGTTACCAAATTGGTTGTTCAAATAACACTCATGTTTCTAAAATGATGATACATGTGCTTACACAATACTAGAAGATGAAAACTGAAAAATAATTGTTTTCTTTTTTGACTCATACATTTGCTACTTCACATTTTTTGGCGTGAAAAATGACGTCAAGGACAAAATAGAGGAATTTAAAATTCAGGGACTAAAATTAGATTCTGCACATAATTCATATTACTGCACCAAAATCATTACTCCCTCCGTCCCTTGCATCTATTGCATTTTTCACATTTTTTAAGAAAAATTGTCTGTGTAATTAATGTGTCTGTTTTGTGTATTAATATTACGAAATCGTCCTTTGTTTATATGTATATTAAATTTAACTTTTCATATTTCAAGACAAGATAATAGTATTAATTAGGAGTATGTTTAGGAAAATAATAATAATAAATGCTTCTAATAATTTAAAAAGATGTTTACATTTAGGGACAAAAATAAAATCAAATGAATGCTTAAATATAGGAATTGAGTGACTATTTATGCAATAGTACTATCTGTCTCAAATATCGAAATAATTTCACTTTATTAAGCTGGATATCTCATGATTAAGGTCCATTATTCCTTGAAATGTGCAAATTTGATTTCGACACAAGTGAGTCATTATTTGAATTTCCAAAAATTATAGAAACATTCCATCAAATAATTAAAATTAAAATTAGAAATTCATTAAAGACTTCAACTAGAAATTACAGTTACAAAATAAAACTGCATTTGCAGTAAATGATGAGTTACTACTTAATTAGCAAGTAACAAACAACACACAATTAATCAAGAGTAACACTTAATTAGGAGCACTGGAAATCAGTGGGTGGAGTCTTCTCACAAGCATTAAGGATCAAACTTAGTGAAATAGGAATATTAATATTAATTCCAAGAATGTTAGCTTTGATGGCAGTGCAAAGACAAACTGCAACTTCAAGATCAACTAGCCCTTCTAAAATAGAGCAACATGGGTGTTCTTGTGGTGACCCAATAACTGCACCAATTGGTCCATTAAGCAAATTAGCACACACTCCCAATTTGAGTGCATCTCTTGGACAACTCTTTGTGGAAGGACTTGTGCTTGGGTAAGGGAATGGATTTGGATTAGGGTTAGGTTTCGGACAAAAAAAACAACCATTTGCCATTGCAAAGAAAAGCATATTGATGATGGAAAAGAGAACAAGAGTTGAAGATCTAGAAGAATTCATAATTAATTAGCAATAAAATATATGAAGCTAGAAATGTTTAATTAAAACTGTAATTGTGTGAAGGAGGATTGACTGATGCTGTTATTTATAGTGTAAAAAGGTAATTGTATTTTATGATGGTAACAAAAATCATGTGAACCAACCAACCTGTCTTGGATTTTAACTGGTAGTGAAAACGAATCAACATAAAAGAATAAAATATTCCCACTTTCCAATAGTAAATATTATTTGTTTAATTGATTATGATATGAACCAATTGGCATGTGAGTATAGCACTCCCGTGAACTTCATCATACATGATATGATGTGCATGGAACGACCTGTTAATTGATTCCCATTGGTATGTTTGCTTTGATCTCTCATATTTTATATTCAAATATATAGTAGTATAGTACTATCCCTCAAAAAAATAGTAGTATACACTACTACTAAGGACAATTTATTGTAAAAAAATATATATTTGAAGTTTAAAGTTTGTATTAGATTAATCTCTTTTAATTTTTTTGGTTTTAAAATTTATTTTTAAGTTAGTAAAAGTGTGTATCTAATTGTTTAAATTATAAAACATATTCGCCATTATTTATTTTCCATCAAACTCGATTAAACAGATTTTATGTGGATGTTTATAACTAAGTTGATAGGTCAAAATTCATTGTTTTCAATGTTAGAATTCATAGATGAATTATCTCATCTTAATTTGAAATAAAATCGATCAGTTATTTGATTTATAATATTGTTGATGAAGTACTCATCTATAAAATTAAGTTTGAATTGAAAAATATTAAAAGTAAAATTTATATAAATAAATAGGCAAATGTTAACTTGTGTCTCAATAATATATTAAAGAACTCATTATAAAAATATACGTATCAAAAATTGTGCATTCAACTTCTTAAAAATTAAAATATTACGTTTTCTAATGCAAAGTTGCTATTTTTGAAATCCTTAACATGTACCCTTAAGACACAAGTTAGCATGACCCAAATAAATAATCATATTTAGGTATACAAATAATTAATTTAAAACAATTTTTTTTTTAAAAACTAGTGCAACTACAAACGTGAACATAAAAGACCTTAGGATTTATTTGGTATAAAAAAAAGAAAAAAAGAAATGAGAATGAGTGCCTTAAAGGCACTCTTTAAGAACTTTAGATGATAAGTTTTTATAGTAACATATGTATTCAATTCATCGGAAATTAAAATATAAAGTTTTTCTAATAAATTGTTTCTTAATTGAGTATCCTTAAAGAGTATTTTTAGGACTCTTGTTAAAAAAGAAAAGTCCCTCTAAAATAAGGACAACTTTTGTGCGGTGCCCTATAATGACACGCATCAAAATTATAAGAGATCCTTGGTTTTTCCTTTGGGTTAAATATGTTTTTTATTCCTATAAATATGTCAAATTTTCATTTTAGTCCCTCTAAAAATTTTCTTCAACTTTCAGTCGCTCAAAAATTTTCCAACTTCACTTTTGGTCCCTCCTTTAAAGTAAACTCATATGTAGAATTTATATTTTTGAATAAAATTTTGTAGAAAAGTTCATAATATTATAAGAATCTCTCCAAAAAAAATTAGAATTTTTCAACAAAACATAAATTTAATATGAATTTTTATATTTTTTGCGGTTAAAAATTCATATTAAATTTGTGTTTTGTTAAAAAATTCTATTTTTTTTACAATATTCTACACATTTCTGTACAATTTTAATAAAATACAAAAGTTATTGTAAAATTAGGGACCAAAAATAGTTATTGAAAATTTTATAGGGACTAAAAGTTGAGAGAAAATTTTAAAAAGACTAAAATGAAAAGTTAGTATATTTATAAAAAAAAATATATATTTAACCTTTTCCTTTCAGAAAATCATGAAACTATGTTCAAATGTTTCCATCTGTCAAAAAGAAATGTTCATATGCTTCTTAAATGAGTATTTAACAACCGCAGCTCAAGGCAAGTTGGCATTACGCGCTAATGATATATACACACACTATCCATTATTTTTATAATTTAAAAATTAATATTTTAAATTTATTCATTAAGTGATCTATATGGTATATAATAAAGACCATATATCATTAATTGAATGAATCTAAAATGTTGATTTTTACTTGTAATAGTGACTAGACGGTGTATATCACAATATGGTTCCATAGTGGGGTGAATACTATATTTTTTTAATTTCGTATGTGGTGCAAGAATTGACTAATTTGAGAGGATTAATTTTGCCTCTAACTTATGAAGTCGTATTTTTAAGGTCAGAGTACAGCTTAATATGAACTTGTCCTTCAAAATTGACATTAGAGAAATCAAACTCGAGATCTTGAGATAAACACACTTCAAGATCCAAAGTCAACAATGAACACTAATTACTATTTGTACTTGCACACTCCTCCTCTCTCCCTCCCTCCCTTCCCCTCTCTCACACACACTCGTGCATAATAAGTTCTTAGTGCAAAGCGTGAGCTTTATTTGCAAATCCAACGGAGGATTAGTCTCATATACATGGAAGTAATATGGTTACAAAAAGTTGAAGTTGAAGCTTTTGAGAATTGAACAATATATGCAATACTCTAAATTATATGGGTCATAACATGAAGTGTTTGTCAAGGAAATCAAAATTAATAGTTTTCATCGGAAGCAACAACTTTTAAAAATTTTAAAAAGTTAAATTTATCATTTTTTTATCAAAACAATAATTCTATTTCATACTTTTAACTAATATTATCAAGACGCTTTTTAGCATTTTCTTAAATTTAAAGATAAATTGTAATACGATAGTAAGATAAAGACAAATTGTAAAACGATAGTAAGTCGTGTAACTTTATCATAATATAAATTTGAATGTTAGATTATAAATTTATATTGGTTAAAAAAGCGTTTTACTTTTATTTTTTATTCGTACAAGAAAAAAAGTGTTTTTACTTATTTTAACCAATATCATAAAATGCTCTTGTAAATTTTAACGAATATTTGTATGCTTGACTAAGTCAGAATCTAAATAATAATCTGTTATACTCGTTCATATAGAATTTTTGAAATCATATTCCCTAATATCAATTTAAGTTATTATTAAGCATGAGCAAGTGTGCACATTTTATTAATTGAAATTGATTAGTGATATGGTTATATGAAAACCCTTGTTATTAATTTAAAAAAAAAGAGTTGGTATAATTTTTCTTGCCTTTATTCATTCATCAAACCTCATGGGATAATTTAAAGTAGAGTGAATTATACTCCCCTCCCCTAAAAGAAGCTTAAATTATATTTCTCTCTCCTCTTATGTTAAAATATACATCCCCTCTCTTGAAAAAATAAAATTTATACTCCTCTCCCTTTTGGGATGCTTGAATTACAACCCTCTCCCATAATAATTAAATATGCATTACACTTTAACTTATTTTCACATAAATATATTTTTTTTTAATAAATCAAAATGAGATACAATTACTACCAGACTATCCTTCCGGCACAAGGTGTGCCGAAGAAAATAGCCAAAATATACGAAGGAAGTTCACAAAATAAAAACAGGTTAGCCAATACCCGCACAAAGAAAAATATTTTTGAATAAATATTTTTATGATTTTGAATCACCATTTAAGAAAAATAAATTCATTTTTTTATGATTTAAATGTCAATGATAAATAAATTTAATAAATTTTGTTATTAAATTTATAATTTAGAGTATAAAATTCACTTTTAAATAACCACACTTTAAAGACTTAAGTAATTTTTCACATATTTTAATTTTATTTTGTGTTATTTTATATTTTATACTTTAAAACTATATGTTAATGAAATAGTGAATAAAAAATAGTGAAAAATGTGCATTCGAACTTTGATTATATTAAAATGAACTCACAATACTATTTTTCTTCGAAGTATGTTAGATTATTTTTTTGCTAGAGTATTAGAAATAAAAAAAATTTACGGGAGTAAAGTGTAAATTTTAAGATAAGAGGGGAGGAGAATGTAAATCAAGCTTCTCTCACGGGAGAGGAGTGAAATCTTTTCTAATATGTTTTGAAAAAGAGGGGACAAAATTGTATATTTTAACATAAGAGGGGAGGGGAGTATAATTCAAGTATGTTTCATGGAAGAGAGTGTAATTTACTCATTAAAGTATTATTACAAACACAAAATGATTGGCTGCCCTTGGTTGAAGGAAACAAACTACAAAATATAGCAGATTGTCAATAACAGAATACAGTAATTATCAATTTATCATAATAGAATATGAAGGCTAACATTTGCATGACTCATCTTCTAATTCTTCAAGCAACACCCGATGGCCTTCTAGTAATCCTTTTGACAAGAAATCAACCAATAGCTCTTTATTTTTCTAGCAGATTGTCATAATAACAGAATAGAGTGATTATCAATTTATCATAATATTTTTCTATGGGTTAATGTTTCAAAGGGAGTTCACGTATCATAAAAAAATGGGATTGAAATATAAAAAGCAATAATTTTCAGGGACTTGAATGAAAATGCATTGACAATTACAATGTCTTTCAATTATAATCGCTGATTTATGAAAAATATTTGAATTTAATCATATCTCATATTAAAATTCATACGAGTAATGATTTTTTATTTTTTTTACAAAAATAAACAACATTTATTCATTTAAATTGATATAGTACATCGATAGACTACAAATTCAAAGCCATTAAAATAAAAAAGGATGAACCTACGAACTCACAACATTCATGTTAATAGCATAAAACAGAATAGTATCTATGTCTACAAATATGACTATATTCAATTCTCCGGAATACTCGTGTCTCCATATCTGTAACATTGACGACGTCAAAGTCATTGGTTGAATCTGCACTTGTTCAAAGCTAATATTTTAACTTGAATCAAATAAACACCGCATTAGGACGATAAATCACAAACATATCACACAAAGACGGAAAATAAAAAACACACAATATAAAGATGAGAAATAAAAACAAATAGGGTTATGCAATTAAAGATGAAGAAATCACAAAAACAAACTAAAAGAGAAAGAAAACACAATTCAAATATGTGATTTTGGATCAAGATTGACCCCTAAATTACCATTTTTTTAGATATCAAATAGAACAAAAGTGGTGACGGCTGGAGTTTGGAAAAGAAAAGAGAGAGATATGTGTTTCTGTGAACTATTATTGCATCAAACTCTATTATCACGTGGGTAATGATTTGTGATTAATTAATGGTATACATTTTTATAGTGACAATATAAAGAAATTATTATCCAAATATAATTTCAAACGCGTTTTCAAGTAATCACTATAATTTTATAAAAAAAGAAGAAGAAGAAAGTAATCACTATAATTTGATAAGATAAATTTGTTTATTAGTTTTTTTAATCCAAGAAACTTATAATTTAATTGAATGAAGGTTAAATAACTAAATATAGGCAATCTTTTGTTTTTTGGGCAGAAAAGAAAGACAAACTCAAGTCTTAATTTCGTAATTAAATAATTATGTACATTTGTGTTCACACAAATTATTTTAAGATCGAGATCTTCAGCCAGATGTTTAAGAGCTGATTAATAGTACAGATGGAGCCCATTTTTGTTAAACGATGCCCGTGACTCTAATTTGTCCATACTTCATAAAATGATTACTATTATCATCATCATATTATAAGAAAAATGGATACCAAAACGCGTTGAAAACTTTTATTTTGCTTTTAAAAGTAATTAGCACTCAAGGTCACATGCTAATCTGAAAAATGGATCTATTTTAAGATAAATGTCAAGTCAATAATAATTGACATGTCTAGAAAGGGTTAAAAGGAATATAATGTGAACGGTTACATGAATGAAAATGTGTGGGGTAGGGTCTCTAAGTGTTATAATGCATAGTTGGTATCACTCCATTACACTTATATTTATGGTGATACCAAATATGTAAATACTATTCGACTCTATATCTACAGTTTGGGAAAGTACATTTAGCTGAATTTATATCCACATTTACAATGACTATAATATTTGTGCAAGTATCTATACATATCTATTATATGTATTTTGACTAACATAAATCAATAAGTCACGACATATATATCATGTTAACATTATGAAAATAATATCTAATGATTCTTGGTATTGATTATTAAGATATAAACTAAAATATTAAATTTATTCAAAACATTTTAAATGAGTAGTAAGTAGTATTACGGAACATGTATTTGGTGAATTCTATGTTTATATTGTAAATTGTATCATAAAATGTTACATGTTGTGTAGATCACTTGTGCTTGTGCTATTGAAAAGCTTAAAATGCAAAGATTTCAATAAAATGAGTTGTCATGATATTGTTGTTGCTTTTAAAAAAATGATATCGTTATTAAATCCATTAAAATATTGTTATGGCAGTTAAAACAAATTTAAAAACTTCAAAGTTAAGTTACATTAATGATGGACAAAATCTCATTACTTGTTTGGTTTGAGTCTTTGAGAGTTTCCTTATAATAAGTTTTATTTTAGTGTGGAATTAGTTACCATTAAATAAATTAATAAAATTAACCAAACTAAAACCAATACAAACTAATTTCACACCAATAATAAAACTAAGTTTATACGGATAAACTCCAACTCTCAAACCAAACTCTATAAAAAAAGTTATTTACTTTTTAATCTTCCATAGTCCCATCTCTCTTTCAAGATACTTTTTAGCCGTACCTCAAAACGAAAAATGGTCATATAATAATTCGGAGCTAGACGATAACCTATGTAAAAGTGTAAAACCTTGCCAAAATATCATTACAATCAAGATTTGATATATAGCAACCAGAAGTCTTTAACAAGAGTCACCTATGTTGGTCCATTCAACATTTCAAAATAAGGAAACATCTCCTGGACTGCTATCAAAGATTCCAAATTCATCCCGTTCCTCTTCAGGGATGCAAAGTCCACAGGAGATTCACTCTGAACTTCGAATGAATCAAGTGGGATGACCATTGTCTTAGGCTTTATCTGAGTATTGGAACAGCTTGAACCAAAAGTTTGTTTAGAGCTTGAGGAAGCCATTGATGAACTTTGAAGGTTTTGGGGGTTCTAGGTTTATCTTAGGCTTATCTGGTTTTTAATTTTTTTTTCAACCCTTTAAGATTTTGTGACGCAAACGACAACGAATTGGCAAGAACAAACAAACAACATAGGTTATAAATCTGGGATAATACATACATAATATATTGCCTATCTTGAAAGGAACCACAAAAAGATATATAGCAACGACAACGAGAACCAACTAGATAGTACTAAAATTATAATAATATCACCAATATGCATAGTCATAAACATAGACTAACAGAGGATTTGTGAAATGGTCGTGTTTTCATGTTATAAAGAAGTATTTAAATTTCTTTTTGGTACAGAAATAAGTATTTATTTATTAAAGGTATATATTTACATACTAAAATGTTCATTTGATATTATAAAATGTACATATCCCCAATTTGGAGATTAAATTGATCATATGTGGGCTCCAAGCCTCCAATATCTATTTTTCTTTCCGTTTTTTGTTTCCACATTCATCAAACTGAGAAAAGTCTTTTAGAAAACGAGTTTCCATCGTCGATTTTCCATTTTCACTGTGCTTAGTGCCTTCAAAATGATACATTAAAATTCAAAACGATAAACTCATGCAATACATATATATAGCGCCGACTCTTTTTCCGCTCATAGGTTTCTATACTTTCCACAAAAATTTTTTTGACATATTTGAGTTACATTATGTTAAATGTGGATATCTCTCACAATCGTAATTTAAAGATTTATCCTTTACATTATGATAGTATAGTGCTTATGTTAGACCGAACTTCCGTGGTCGTATTTGACTTCTTTAAACCGTTGTTGCCATTAAAAAAAATATCTTAACCATAATCTGTATTTATCTCTCTCAAAAAATAACATGTTCATCCTTAATTTAGATTTTATATGTGTGTGTGAGGTGAATATAGTACAAAACCTTTATGATAGAAGCTTTGATTATTGATGTAAGTTGCACATCAACACACTAGCATCCAAAACTTATTTTAAGGGTATATACTATATACACTGCCAGCTAAAGCTCATGGTTTTTTTTTCTAACATGATTGCATCATAAGCTTAACTTATCTCAACCCCATTTAATTTTTTTAATATAGCTATTATTGCTTAGGGTTAGTTCCTACTCAACTCACCCCACTTGGCGTTCCAAAACACCATCAACACTATATAAACCCCCATTACCTCTAAATCATATTCACAACCACTCTTCTTCTCTTAATTAAGCTCTAATAGCAACTTAGCTAGTACAAGAGTAATTTAATTAAGATGGCTTCCAAAACTTGTTCCTCCCTTGCTATTTTCCTCACAATCAACCTTCTCTTTTTTTCACTTGTTTCAGCATGTGGTTCCTATTCATGCAACCCTACTCCAAACCCTACCCCAAAACCAAAGCCAAGGCCAAACCCAAACCCTAACCCAACCCCTTCAAGTGGCACATGCCCACGTGATGCTCTCAAACTTGGTGTATGTGCCAATGTCCTAAGTGGGTTGTTGAATTTAACTTTGGGTAAACCACCAGTGACCCCTTGTTGCTCACTCCTAAACGGTCTTGTTGATCTTGAGGCTGCAGCATGCCTTTGCACTGCCCTTAAAGCTAACATTTTGGGCATTAATCTCAACCTTCCAATTTCACTAAGCTTGCTTCTCAATGTTTGCTCAAGGAAAGTCCCACATGATTTCCAATGTGCCTAAATGTGCATATGACGTACACACAAAAAATAATATCATATCAATGTATGGTTGTGCTATTTGTCGTTTTTTGTTGGTTTTTCGAATTCCTTTGATGAGTGTTTGATTCTTGTACGTGCATGGATGATTATTAACGGCTCGTTATATAATCTTTCCATCCACAATTTATTTTGTATTGTCAGAATATTTCAAAAAATAAAATCTCCTATGCTTGCTTATATATGTAAAGAAATATAATATTGTGAAGTGGTGTAGTTTATTTGATTGACAAATTAATTAATTATAACACATTTGTGTGTTATATATCTTATTGAAAAATGTCAATAATTGTTTTTAATTCTTTTTTTTCTATGGTTGTGCGAGATTAGCAGTTGGATTACTTGTTTTTTTTCTTCAAGAAATTAAGAGGAAAGAGGAAAATGGAAATCAAGAAATTAAAGAAAAGAGGATAATTTGTACCTTAAAAAAAAAAGAGGAAAACAAAATCAGGCGGGTGCATGAAACAGTATTACAGTAAATAAGGTCTTTGACTTAATTACATCATGCAAGTTTTTTTTTTTTTTTTACTCAATTAGTCGTTCAAGTTTTTTTAAGTGATGTCCTTCAAGTTAGATAATATGTCATTGAACTGTTAATTATTTTCTTGGGTACAATTGTATCAATCATTTTACACAATAAAAAGAGACAATATCATTTTGCGTAAGCTATCAAGTAATATCTATTTGTCATCCCTCTTTAACAAAATTAACATTGGAATCAAATTCCTAATATTAGTCCTCTCAAGGTATACTAAGACGAAACTTCAAAATAAAAGTTACCAATTTTGTTTTTTGGATAAGCCGAATTAAAATATATTCAATAAAATTATTCGCAGCATAAAATGCGTAAAATAAATTTTTAAGAAAAATCGTACATAGGAAAGAAGAAGAAAAAATCAAATCAATGTCCCAAGCCAAAACATAATAATGGACCAAGGGAAATGCTTATTGGTCGTGTTGACATGGAAACCTTGGAAATAGAGAGTCATGTTTGTGAGAACACTTTTACTCTCATGGTCCAAATTGTGCATTACTGTTCCATAAAACCTAATTTCAATCTCCTCGTGAGAATAAGTGATCGATCTCAAACAATGAAACATAATGCCGATATTCACAAAAGCTGGTTTGGGAAGTTCAAGCTAGGTTGTCTTTTTTTTTTTTTATGTTATACAATTCTACAGGATAGAATACGGTGAAAACTCGGGGGTCACATGATAGAAATTGAATGAAGTGAAGGTTAACAGCAACCCAGCTAGTGTGCTATCAATTCATGGTTGATGTCTTAGTTTCATAGTTTCGTTTGGTTTGATAAAAACCAATTTTTCTATATGTTTTCTCTTTTGTCCTTGTCTGCATAATTATGTAACTGATGAGGAAACCAACTTTTCTGGACCGGTCAAAAGGATCTTAACCCCATTTACTTAGGCCCAATACAATCCGAAGGGGTGGACAGAGCATGCAAGACCGGTTTAAACGAACCACAACGTCTCTTTGCACGTTTCCGCAATAAACTCTCTGGCGGTTACACTTCCCACGATTTCGTAACCGCCAAAGCCAGGTGTGCCACTACAACGGCTTTGCAACCATCCACCTCTATATATAGGGGACTTTCTGATCTCTACTAACTTGAGCGTCGGAGCGCCTGCAGGTACACACCCCCCGCCATTCCAAGAAGCACTCTTGAAGCATTTAACCACCACTCAAACCACCGCATTCAAAGCACCGACCAGTCATCTTTTGATTAGGTACGATCACCAACCATTGAAACGAGATCATGAGACGTCAAGAACGTGTATTACAGAGTTTCACATCATCCATTCGAGAATAAGTATAGACAAACATTTTTATGAAAACAAAAGAATCTTTCCATGTTTAACCAAGAAACAAACAAATCATTCTATAATGCAAAAGACAAGGAGGTATTGAGATGATATTCTAGTATTAATATTTTGGATTAAATATGTTTTTAGTCATTTATATCCTTCGAAATTTACGTCTACATAAAAATGGAACTGACATGAGACATTGAAGAGAAGCACATTTTCATGCCCCAAGACAATACTACCGTCTACAGGGTTAACCCAAGTGGATTTTGTTATAAAATTATAAACATCTATATAAAAATTGATTAAAAAATGTGAAGTATATACACACATAATTTGATTTAAAAACAAGGACCATAAGCAGCAGCAGAAAATTTTTGAGGGATAAAAAATTGATGAAAATTTTTATAAGGACAAAAAATTATTTAATCCTTTTTTTTTTTAATCCGGCATGTTGAATAGATATTCATTTTGGATTAAGGTCTTGTTTATTCTCCCCTTTGTTATAGAGATCATATTCTAGTATTATTTATTTATCGGACATATTGAATAGATCTTGGTTTTGGATTTATTCCCCCTTTAGCCAGGGCCGTCTTAAATAAGTCCATGTTCTAATCATACAAATTGAGCTCCTGATAGCATCTAGGTAGAGACAGTCATTTCTTATATTTAAATAGGTTTCATATGAAGATTTTTTTTAAGGAAGGTTTCATCGGTACCAAGCTGATTCGGAAGTATCGGACACATGTGGAGGATTTGAATTGGGCAATATGTGGTTTCATCGGTACGGTTATCGATGGGGCGTCGATTCCGCTTATTCAAAATAAGGTGGAAGACGCGGGCTTTAAGGACATTGATATAATACCCATTGGGGCTGACAAGGTTTTTGTGCACTCCCTTTCGGGTGCGGATGTTTCCGTTGTTGTGGTTAAAGCAAGACAATTCTTTGATTTAATTTTCTCTAATTTGGTGCCTTGGAAAGAAGAGGTATTACCATTTCAAAGGGGTGCATGGATTCGACTATATGGAATACCGATACATGCTTGGAATGAAAGTTTTTTTAAATTATGTGTCCTAGATTGTGGAAGATTTTTAAGAACAGACAACTGCTCTTTGAACAGAGAAAGGTTTGATTACGCTAGGGTGTTGATTTCTACGACTTCATTGGATGTGGTAAATACTTCGGACCGAATTCTTGTCGACGGTGAGATGGTCGAGATAAAAATCATCGAAGAATGGGGTTTTAATTTAGGTGACGATGTTTGTCTGTATGATGAGGAGGATCAAGTTGTGTCTGAATCTCAAGAAAAGGTGGACACACACGACGATTTTGAAAATATCGAAAATGTTGATGTACTAGCTAAGAAAATTGTGCAAGATTTAGAAGCAGCAAACGACATGGAAGGTGCTGAGTTGAACGACTCGGATAAGGTAATGCCGGAGACTACAGACCCCATTATGGTGCATGCTAATTTCCACACCAATGGTAATTTGGTCAATTCATCTGCAGCTAAACAGACAACTGAAATTCCTTCACAATCCGAGCCATCTGTTTGTAAGGAAGGTACTTGTATGGAGAACGAAAAACAAGCCTCTAAGGGGATCGATTTTAATGAGGAAATGACGTCATGTGTGGGGGGTTCAGTCTCAATTCCAGCAGACCAAACAACAAAGGCGGAAGTAGGGTCGAAACGAAAAACAACGAAAACTTTCACATCTTGTTCCTTGGGTACCTCGGGACCATGGAGGGTAGATTGGCTTCAAAACTTTCAACAAGGAGACAAAGGTCTTATTTCTTCTAAAAACAAACGGTTGAAAAAAGTGGTAAATGCAAACGAAGGTAACAGGGGGAGACTATCGAATTACAACGACAAAAAGAAAGCAGGTGGAGTTTTTAGACATCCGGTTCTTACCTTAAAAAAAGTGGCAAGACTCCCAATCAGTGACAGAGAAGAGGTTATGAAGGTGTTGCGGAAGTCGAAAATCATGAATGTATTGAAACAAAAAATTCAGAATCGACGTCGGCAAAGGGAGAGGGTCACAAGGTCTTTAGAGGCGGTAAATGTAAATTCTCTAAATGAATCTTCATCTTTGGTTTCAGTGAATAATGATTGGTCGAACTGGGCAGCTTTAAATGGAAGTGAAGTGTCGAAGGCAGCAGATGCGCAGTGTATTGGTAAAACTCTAGGCGTTTCTTTTAAAGGAAATTGCCACAATAAATTTAGTGTGTTATCCTGGTATAAGAATGTCGAACTAGGGCCTGTGCTAACGTCTATGGCTGATGAGAGAGATGACGCTGAGGTGGGAGTGTAGGAGACCGATGTGGAGTGTGGGAGTGCGTAGTAGGTGTTTGTCATGAAGCTTGTTTCGTGGAATGTGCGGGGGTTGGCAGGTTTAGAAAAAAGGAGGGAAGTCAGGAGGTTGGTGGGAGAGAAAAGTCCTTTCATTTTATGTTTACAAGAGACAAAACTTTCAGTATGTGACGATTTCTTATGTAATTCGCTGTGGGGAGTTTCAAATCATGCTTTTTCTTATCAACCATCGGTGGGGGCTTCGGGAGGATTGTTAATAGCGTGGGATACAAAGGAAGTGGAGGTTTGGACTTCTGGTAGTCAGGAACATGCTCTTTTTATTCATGGTAGATTTATAAGCACAAATGAGGAGTTCTATTTGTTTAATATTTATGCTCCTTGTGAACCTCGTGCAAAACAGGCGTTATGGGGATCTTTGTCAGCAAGATTACAGTTGTTAAGTGGTGCGAATGTGTGTTTACGTGGGGATTTTAACGCGGTCCGAAATGTGGAGGAAAGATGGTCCAAAAGGGGAAATAGCGCCGCTTATGATGTTAATTACTTCAGTCATTTTATTGATGATAATGGGTTGATAGATTTACCGTTGTGTGGTCGTCGGTACACTTGGTACAAAGGAGATGGTTCAGCTAGGAGCAGGTTAGATCGTTTCTTATTATCTGAAGAATGGTGTCTTCAGTGGCCTAATTGTCGTCAGGTAGCCCTTTTGCGGGGTCTATCCGATCATTGTCCGCTTCTATTGTCCGTGGATGAGGAAAATTGGGGACCCCGACCGGTGCGAATGTTGAAATGTTGGCAAGAGTTGACAGGTTATAAGCAGTTCGTAAAAGAGAAATGGCAGTCCCTGGAAGTTGAAGGGTGGGGCGTTTATGTCCTCCGGGAAAAATTAAAAATGATCAAAATGGCGCTGAAGGATTGGCACTCAATCCATGCTAAGAATGTACCAGGTAAAATTGAGGTTTTAAAAAATAGGCTTTTTGTGTTAGATGATCAAGTGGATGATGGTGGGTTACGCTGGAAGAGCTGGAGGAGATGAGGAAAGTAACGCATGACATTCACTCTTTGTCACGTGATAGCGCTAGTATTAATTGGCAACAGGCTCGTTCTCGCTGGTTGAAAGATGGGGATGCAAACTCAAAGTTTTTCCATTCGATGCTTTCTAGTCGACATCGCAGAAATTCCATTGTAACATTGAAGGTAAACGGCAATCTAGTCGAGGGCGTCCAGCCCATCCGAAATGCAGTTTTTTCTCACTTTAAAGAATATTTTGCGGCTCAAAATATATCAAGACCAGGGGCTGAAAATTTATTGTTCAAGCAATTGAATTTTGCAGAAGGAAGGAGTTTAATTTTACCTTTTACAGAAATTGAAGTAAAAAATGCGGTGTGGGACTGTGATAGTTTTAAAAGTCTAGGTCCAGATGGCGTTAATCTTGGTTTCATCAAGGATTTTTGGGAGGATATCAAAGGTGACGTTATGCGATTTATTTCCGAATTTCATAGGAACGGAAAGCTATCAAGAGGTATAAATTCTACTTTTATAGCTCTTATTCCAAAAGTTGACAGTCCTCAGCAACTAAATGATTTTCGACCTATAGCATTGGTTGGGTGCCTTTATAAAATATTGTCAAAGGTGTTGGCTAATAGGTTGAGAATGATTATTGGTCGGGTCGTATCAGATACTCAAACAGCTTTCGTGAAAGAGAGACAAATTCTAGACGGCATTTTAATTGCAAATGAGGTGGTGGATGAGGCTCAAAAATCAAACAGGGAGCTGATGCTTTTTAAGGTTGATTTTGAAAAAGCTTATGATTCGGTAGATTGGAGTTACTTGGATACGGTTATGAATAAAATGGCGTTTCCTCTGTTATGGAGAAAATGGATAAAAAAAGTGTGTCAGTACAGCCACTGCCTCAATTTTAGTGAATGGAAGTCCCACATATGAGTTCCCCTTGCAACGGGGTCTGCGACAAGGGGATCCTCTTTCTCCTTTCTTATTTTTATTGGTGGCTGAGGGGTTGAATGTATTAATGAACTCTGTGGTGGAAAATAATTTGTATAAGGGATACGGGGTTGGCTCGACAAATTTGGCGGTGGTGTCTCATTTACAATTCGCGGATGATACTCTCTTGATAGGTGAAAAAAGTTGGGCTAATGTGCGAGCTCTACGGGCCGTGTTGACATTGTTTGCAGACATGTCTGGCCTTAAAGTGAATTTTAATAAGAGTTTATTGGTTGGCATCAATATAGGGGAATCCTGGTTGGTAGAGGCGGCATCCTTATTGAACTGTAAAGTGGGCAAAATTCTGTTCCTTTGTCTTGGTTTATCGATTGGAGGAGACCCTCGAAAGCTAGTTTTCTAGGAACCTGTGATAAATACTATTAAATCTAGATTGGCGGGGTGGCAAAGTCGATTCTTATCTTATGGGGGTCATTTAATTCTTCTAAAATTTGTCCTGACTTCGCTTCGGTCTATGCTCTTTCCTTTTTCAAAGCTCCATCATGTATCATTTCTCTTATTGAATCTATTTTTAACAAATTTTTTTGAGGAGGGAGTGAGGATAACAGGAAAATTTCCTGGATTGCTTGGAGCTCTATTTGTTTACAGAAGGAGGAAGGAGGGTTGCGGGTGAGGCAGTTGAAAGAATTCAATACCGCTTTGTTAGGCAAGTGGTGTTGGAGGATGTTGGTGGAGAGAGGCGGACTGTGGTATAGGGTTCTGGTGGCGAGATATGGTGAGGAGGCAGGGAGGTTGGGGGCCGGAGAGCTTCACCGTGGTGCAGAGAGATAGCAAAGATTAGGGATGGAGTGGGTGAGAATGATGGGGGTTGGTTTGCAAAGAGGGTATCGAAAGTCCTAGGGGATGGGAAAAATACTTATTTTTGGTTGGATAGGTGGGTAGGCGAGGTTCCCTTGTGTAGGAGGTTTGCTCGCTTATTTGATCTCACAACAAATAAGCTAAGCACTATGGCGGATATTTTTGATCGTGGTGGCGGATATTTTTGACTAATGTTGCATTGCAGTCAAATGTTCCTGATAGGTGGCAATGGGAGCTGGACAAAGATGATGGATACAAGGTTCGAGACGTGTATCAAGCGCTGACACACACGGCAGCCCCCACTCTTGATACGACAGCGAATCTTGTCTGGCATAAGCAGGTACCTCAAAAAGTCCCCATTGTTGCGTGGCGGCTTCTGAAAGATAGGTTACCAACTAAAATCAATCTTCAACGGCGCGGTATCGCTCAAGTCACAGATACTATGTGCGTGTCGGGGTGTGGGAAAGAGGAGTCTGCAGCACATTTGTTCCTTCATTGTCATGTTTTTGGCACTATCTGGCAGCATATTCGATCTTGGATAGGCGTAAGTGGGGTTGATACATACAATGTCAACGATCATCTTCTGCAATTTATCCATTACTCAGGTTTTTCAAAGGCTCGTCGTTCTTTCCTTCAATTATTATGGCTTCTGTGCGTTTGGCTGGTGTGGAATGAAAGAAACAACAGATTGTTCACAAACACTGAAACATCCATTGAACAGTTATTAGATAAAGCAAAATATCACTCGTTGTGGTGGCTTAAGGCCAATAATACCACTTTTGTGTACGGTACTCAAAGCTGGTGGTCGAACCCTTTTTACTGTCTGGGTATCAGTTAACCTTTTTGTATTTATACTCTTTGGTACTTTGTTTGCCAGGTTGGCGTCTCTAGTACACCTTGTACTGAGGATTGGCCTTCTCCGTTGTTAATATATATTTCATTTTGATTTCTTAAAAAAAAAAAATTATTTAGAATTTTTTGATAGTAATATTTAACGAGTCTGACCAAAAAAAATATTTAATGATTCAACATCTCACACAAATTTTTTAAATGAGATTTACTATTTAAGTATCAATAACTTTAAATTATTACATATCATTCTTTTAATATTAAAAAAAGACGGGTCCCATTTAAGAATAGAGGTCTTAAGTAAGACCAAACGTCTTATAGGATCCTCAATTTATTTATTTTCCAAGGAAGTACCTAATAGATACCGCGTCTTAAAAGATTAAGACTTCTTGAGTATGGATTCAATCAGATGCATCGGCCAACACAGTAATATTTAGGCCAGTCTGGCTATGTTAAAACTGAAATGGTAGTTTACAAAAGCTTGTAAGTGATTGACTATTTTAATTTTAATAGAAAAAGACATTGATAAGAGGAGATATGCAATACACTAGTTAGAGAGCGTAACTCAATTGGTAAAGATATTATATAATACTATAAATAAAGATGAGAGTTTGAACCCCGAACACCTCACGTATTCATCTTAAAAAAAGATGAATTGAATTTCTTATTAAGTTACTTGGAAAAAAGAGAGCATCCTTATTTATTAATTTTATTAGGTCTGCAACAACTAAACCTAATATTTTCCCTCCTAATACTAACCCTAACAATTTTTTCCTTTATTTTGGCTAATACTAATCCAAAACCCTAACAATTTTGTACTCATCTTCTCTGTCAACAATCTCAACAAAATACCCTAATATTTCTCCTTCACACGCTCCTGTATGCTGCTTCCATCACACGCTACTTTTTCTTTTTCTGTCTATTCAGTTTCTCCTTCTTCTTTTCCCTTCATTTTCTATATCTCAATCATTTCTCCCTCATCCAATCCATATCTTTCTCTCACGAGAACAAGTAGCATACCTCATAACATCAATCTCAAGTGACAGTGTCTTCTAACTTCAAGTAAGTTCTTTTTTTTATTTGTCTTCGATTTGTTCATTTTTCACTTCTATGTCTTCTCCTCTATTTCACAATATAGTCATCGGTATCAGAATCTTAATTTGTTCATCGTTTTTTTTAATGTTGATCTTTGACAGATTGCTTTTTTATTTATGAAATTTTTGTCGTGGATTGTTGAATTTACCTCTTCAATTTGAAATCCGAATGTTATTATTTCTTTATAGTGTTCTTAAGGTATCGTAGCCGTCAATGGAGGTTGGAGTAGTACCAGACAGGAACGTGACATCGGAGATATCATAAGTTGGTTACGGAACTACAGCGACAGAGGTCGTGCCAGTGACGGCAGTGGAAAGAAAAGGTAGGGTTTTAAGGCACAGAGGGAATAGAAAGAATCAAAGGTTCAAGAAGACGATTTGTTATGCTTCGAGAAAACGTTTGCAGAAACTAGGAAGGTTGTGAATTGTTCCATTCTCTATTTCATTTTTTCGGTTGCTTGTGAGTTTTCTATGTTGTCTGTTTATAATTCACTTTTCCAGTGATGTGCAAAACCAATTGTGACCCTTTGAAATTAAAGGTTTTTTATTTACCTCAGGTTTGACATTCCACCTTTTACTGGCGCAAATGGTGCATTATATCGGTGAAACCCTACTTCCTCAATTGCCTACTCTTCTTTATGTTTTTCTTCGTTGTCTTAGTGCCGCTATTTCTTTTTGTGGAAAATATTCTTTTGCTTTTAAATTTATTAAGTCTTTTTTCCCCCTGTTCTTTAGAAAATATTTCGAGGACTCTCTATTGGTTCTGCTTTTGTTTATACAGCTATCATTGAGGAGTTAATAGTTTTAACAATAGTGTTCTTCCAAATATTACATATACCTTTTTTTGGTTGCTAATTATTGAACAGGGAAGTGAGAACATATAAAATATAGGTGCTTCATTTTCATATTAAACCGTGTCTCTGTCATATTTATTTTGTTAAGTTGCAATTTTGGATGGGTATTTATTTTGTCATGTTGATTGTCGAAGTTCACTACTTATTTCGTTTGCAGGTTGTTCCAGTTGAAGTTGTTTATACATTTTCAATGGTAAAATACTTCTCACTTTTATTTTCTAGACTCATTTTTTAAATCTTTGTCAAGTTGTGTTTTTTTTCCTTCATAGAGGAATACACTAAAACACGATTAGAATGAATTGTATTGCGTATGTTGTTTTGTTTGTTTTGGTTTGTGGTGTTTTTGACATGGTTTATGATATGGTTTGTAGCAATATTACTCATGGTTGTTACAAATGTTCATATCCGGTATGGTTTTGGATGCATTTGGATTTATAAATTTATCCTTTACGGGTATATTTCCAAGCTTAGCTCAACTTGGTGTTGTATCACAATATTTGGGATAAGGAGAAGATAAAGGAAAAGAATGATAACTGATCCATAGCATAGAGGATCATATATTTAAAACCATGCATTCAATTTGTTGACTCTATGTTTGTAGAGGAACATCCTCAATGTTGTTAAATGATATGGTTTCTTCATTTTCGCATTTGTGCTTTGAAACGCTATGCTTAACAAGTTATAACTAGAGAGAAAACCACTGAATTTTTTCAAAATGTGTAACTCAAACACTGAATTATGTCATATGTAGCACCTGTTATGCAA
>Ga0315913_1001449_pt1 | contig 26184 bp, 17 predicted proteins | sample MpolsnodulesMG_FD_207736 | JGI IMG/M metagenome (GOLD analysis project Ga0315913, IMG submission 207736) | Medicago polymorpha root nodule microbial communities from Los Angeles, California, United States - small nodules | ecosystem: Host-associated > Plants > Roots > Nodule | place: USA...
GCTTGTTCTCGTAAAATCTGCAGCTTCTTCCAGTGATTTGACATTATCTCTTCGAAATCAGTTTTCTCCACCTTTGAAAAATTTGAATCCTCAATAATTTGATTGTTTCTACCACGAACCCTAATTAATTCACATCTCCTGTTCTGATTGTTTCTGTTGTTGTTGTTGCGGTTGTTGATGTTGATGTTGTCAATCTTAGCTGTCAACGTCGTTATCTGAGCCGTTGTTGTTGTGGATAACGCTGCCATCTGATCTGTAAGAGTTTTCATGGTCGCAGCTAAACCGTCAAAATCTGCCTTGGTAACTGGTTGATCTCCGATCACTAATCACGTTAGGAAAAGAACAGGAGAAACCAGGCTCTGATACCAACTGACGCAGTACAGAAGCGTAGGGTTAGCAAGCGCTAAACCTAGATAGAAAAGAACAAGTTTGCAAGCGACAAACTTGTGAAAATAGGGTTGCAAGCGACAAATCTATCAAAATAAGGGTTCCGGAATCCACCAGAAATTGAGAAAATCTCGAATATTATTAGTGAATCAAAAAGTGTGTTTTTTAGGCTACATAAGTTCTGCTTATATAATGAAAGAAATAACAAACCCGCGGGCCAAAATAAAATAAAACGAAATAATAATAGAAAATTCTAGAAAATTACTAAGATTTGGCTAAACAATAAATACTACTAAATTACTAATAAAATCCTCCTGCATCAGTCAACCTCTCAACATTTCCTAGATATCTTTGGGACCTACTATAGAGGATGGTCTCCACAATGCACACTGGACATCATTGCCTCAATCATCAATATATCCTCAATACAATTTGGTTCTACAGAAACCAAATGAGATTTAACAACATGAGAGTCGGTTGGAGATCAACTATTGCCATGATAGCTTTCAACACAACTTTATTTGGGAACAATACAAAGCTGACAGGATCATCATCTAAGGTGCACTTTATTATTCTGAAGGCTTTTAATTTCAACAATCTCCCTCCCAAACGTCCTCTCATCAAAGAAGTTACATGGCAACCTTCTTTGGTGAGTTGGGCAAAGTGTAGTTATGATGGAGCAGCTACAGGCATCCCATACATGGCTGCTTATGGAGGCACAGTCAGGAACCATAATGCTGTCAGCCTTGGTTGCTTTGCAGTTAACAAAGGTATCAAATGTGCCCTCAGTGTTGAGCTTTTTGGTGAATTGTATTCTATTGGAATTGCCTCTTTCAAAGGATGGAACAACCTTTGACTTGAATCTGATTCTACTCTTGTTACATTGGCCTTTAAGAAAGAATAATTAATGCCTTGGAATTTAAGAAATAGATGTTGTATTCATTTGATTAGCTTCATGAATTTTATAGCGTCTCATATATGTAGGGAGAGCAATCATTGTTCAGATAAAATTAAATGGCAAGAATAGGTTTAACCATACTTTCAAATATTTGGTGGAATGACGTTTGTGATAGTATTGGAGAGGACTATACTAGAAATAAGTTAAGTCTCCTTACTTTAGATTTATAAATCTTTAGAGCGTTTTGGTCTGGTCCCTCGTCATTTCTTGCGTCACTTTTTTGTTCCTTTTCAATATAGGGCTCTACAGCTTTTGCAACCCACCTTTGCTTTTACAAAAAGTATACAAAGGCTTGTGATATAGACTATTTATGTTGTTCTGAAAGGCCATGCTTAATTGCTACAATGTAATTTTTATTTTAAGTACAACAATGTGTTGTGTATTATCATAGTTTAAAATTGAAACTTGTAAATTTTCTATTAAATATATGACTTTATTAATAAATGATTGTTTTTTCAATAAAAGGTTACTACTTAGAGTTCTTTTAACATGTGTAATATCAGGGGCGGAGCCACCCCCAGCTAGCTTGGGCACTAGCCCAGGCTCAGCTTCTACTTTCTTCGTAGCAAGCCTAGCCATTACTAGAACCTCTTGCTTTTCCTGCGGATTTTGGTGTAAATTCCGCAGGAAACGCTTTCCTACAGATATTGCCAAGGATTTAGGTTCCCAGATAAATGTAATACCTTCGTGGGTAATTGTTTCCTTAGGATTTTAGGATCCGCAGGAAAGGTATATTTGTAGGAAATGTGCAATTATCCATAGGAAAGAAGTAACATTATATAGGAAGTCTATAAAATTATCCGCATGAAATATGCAATTTTTGCCCAGACTCTAAAAAATTCCTAACTCCACCACCATGTAATATTGTATAAATTATTATAATACGAATCCAATAAAAAAAAAAGATGTAAGAGATTGTGACAAAGTGAAGATGAAAGAATTCCTAACATGGTGATAATAATAATCTTCACATCCAAACTCTTCATTATGAATTTTTGATCCCTTGTTTAACCTATGTGATTAGAATCCACCTACGTGAGTAATTTTTTTTTTAATCCTTATTTGTTAATTTTGTTAGGTCTGCATCAACTTAACCTAATAATTTTTCTCTAAAATGTTGCATTAGGTTAGCAACAATTTAACCTAACAAATTCCATCTAAAATCCAGCGCACCAATTTAACCTAACAAATTCCCTCTAAAATGCAGCAATCCCTAATATTTCTCCTCACTGATGATCTTTTCATTCCTATCTTGTTGTGTCATCGTTTGTATATATCTATTGTTACTGTAGACTTTTTTTTAGGTTTGCAACAACTAAATCTAGAAAATTTCCTCCAAATGATCTGCATTAATTGCTAAGTGCTAACCCTAATTATGTATTTCCTTCCGACACTTCTTCAATTTGAAATTCAAAATTTTTTGTTAGTAACCATGAACTGCATTAAATTACATCTATTGCTATACCCCTTGGAAAATACACAGCTCTTCAACTAAGCACACATCTTCAAAATAATTAATACATTGTATAAGATCTCTTTTATTTTTTTGTCTTAGATGAAGTGGTAAACCACTCAAATTAAACTCACACAGACTGTGAGGTCCCGAGTTCGAACCCGGGTCATGACGTCCAGCCTTACAATTTCGATATTTGTTTGTTGAGCTAGGACTTCTAGACGTATAAGATCTCTTTTATTATTAAATTCTATGATATATGCAGATATGATATGTATTTGGTTGGAAAAATATATTATTACTTTGAGTAAATATCAAAGTGTAATTATTCTTTTTAGAGCAATTGAAGTGACTTTGTTTTTCATGTTAGTAGAAATTTAAAACAATTACTACAAGTCAATTTTTGATGTTTAACTATAAAAGTAATAAATAAAATTGGCCCGTGCAACAATATAATATTGTATTCTTTTTATCTTTTTTCTTTATAATTTAAAATTGACCCGTGCAACAATGTAATATTGTATCTCTAATAAATTTAATTTGTGTTTATTGATCGACTCATGATCTTACGGGTTAAAGATTATTCATTGGTTTCTACTATAATCGACAAGACTCGTGTGTCACATGGGTCAAAAGTCCAGTTAGGTATATATTCCATTTGGTTTTTTTTTCCTCCCCAATTATTTAAAATAAAAGAAAACATGATTAAAAATTGAAATAGAATATAATTAAATTTAAATTAAAAGGATTTAAATAATTATTAAATAAAAAATAAAGGGTCATAAATTCGCTACTCTCGTTCTCTCTTTTCACCCGTACCCGTGTGTATGTATGTAACTCTCAACCTCACTCGTATCTTTCCGATCGCCTCCGCCTCCGGCACCGCCACCCCCGCCACCCCCGCCGTATTCGGGGCTCCTTTTCCTGACGCCCTAACTCACAAACCTCACCATAAACTCCAAACGCCATCTTCAAAGTCGTACGTACTTCATAAGTTAAACCTTTACATTTTGTGCACACCAACTGTTTGAATAAAAACTTCACTTAAATGTTTTGCACATTTTACTTCTCAGGGTAACTTCTTATCACTATCCATGAGGCTCTATGAAGAATTCAAAGAGATATTAAAGATTCAGAAGCTTCGAAGATCCGTATCGTTTGCTGGATTCTACGGCTTCACTACACTTATCATCTATGCTTATGTTAACAATACGTACGTGGCTTGCAAGCAAAAAAACATGGTTCGAATTCTGATTTTGTTTATTGGTTCTGGTGTTAATCTCTGATTTTGGTGTTTCAGAACTAGGGCAGGCTATTCTAGAGCCGATCAATACTATGCATCATACCCAGCTGGTACCGAGCTTTTAACCGACACCTCAAAGGTCTTTGCAATGTTACAATCTTGGGAGTGACTTTTATTTGATGTTGTTTTTGTTCTCAAGTATGATTGTAGTGTTTAAATTTGTTGTCAGTTATACAAAGCTGCTCTTGGAAACTGCTTTGAAGCTGAAGAGTGGGGTCCATTTGAGTTTTGCGTCATGACAAAACACTTTGAGCGTCAAGGAAAGTCGCCATATGCATATCATGCTGTGAGTTATATCATAAACTCTTCACATCTTTTCTTTATTTGTGTTAAATTCAATATTGGTGAAGATTTGTAGTATTGTTTATGTTAGCAGTATGAAGAAAGAATGGTCATTGTAGTCCTTATTTCTAGAAGAAGAAAAATGGTTTTGTTCAGTATGAGTGCTCTTTCTTTGTTCTTTTGTAATGTAACTGTAAGGGTTAAAACTGAAATAAAGTTCTTTCGACAGTGTAATCTAATGAAGCCATACAATCCACTGAAACAGTAAACTGAAATGTGGGAGTTATAAGGTTGGTTTGGTCGCTGGGGTGGGAGAGTTCAGGAGCGGGGTGATAAGGGTGGTATCTGGTTCAGTTCCCACCTCTAACAAGTTAACAATTAACATAATAACATTGGTTGTGTCAAAAGAAAGAGTAAACTGAAATGTGAAATGCTGAATAGAATAATTGATAGAATCGTAATATGAAATTTAATCCATTTAGACAAAGTTTAGCTAATAAGGAAATTCAGAAGGAAGAATCCTGAGGAAGAGGGAGTATACGAGGCAGACTCAATTTCAACATGCCCTCTTCATTCACTTCTTTCTCCGAATATCACATAATCATCAGCATATTTTCCGTTACCGTTTCTCTCTATCTCCATGTCTTACTGATTAATTGGATCAACAGCCACCTGTTTAAGGGCCTCAACAGATTCTGTTATTCAAGGTGGATTGCAACATGTGCTCTTTTAGTTTTAGGTCTTAATAGTATCAACCAAAAAACAATAGTCTCTACCACGTTTCTATGCTTGTTGAATTTCATTGAATTGTATTCCATTCTTTTGGGTCTGTGAAGTGTTTAGGAACCAGTTTTTAATTCTTTTGGTTATCTTTTACATGTCAAAGATATGCACAACATGTTCAAGGGATTTTTTTATCAGTTTTTTTAAAGGATTTAGTGTGTAGCACGACTCACGAAATCTCCAAAATTAAGTGTAAATTATTTGATGCTGCTTATTATGTATTGCATGTTAACACCATTTTATTTTGTTTTAACTACAATGTGTTGGACTTGTTACAGCAATACATGGCACACCTCCTTTCTCATGGACAGCTTGATGGAAGTGGTTAAACGTTAAAGTATGACTGAGTGAGAAGTTTCGAACATATGAAGACTTGTAAAGCCAAATGAGAAAACTTGGAAGTTTAAGTCGGGTTTTGAAGTGCTTTATTTTCTATACCCTTGTGTTGTTTTATCAATAATGGTAAAGTAATTGATATCATGCATTTACCATGCTATTCACTCATACTAATTTATCTTTTTCTGAATCGTACCTAGGCACAGTAGACTGTTTGAAAAGTTTAGTGTAAGTAATAGAGTCCAGTATTGTGTCATAGTTTTATTCTTTCAGTGCAAAGATATCAACCTTTATGTTTGTTATTAAGTAAAATCCTAAGTTCTGGTTTGAAGTTCTTTGTTAAAATAGAAAAAGTTATGTTACTTAAAGTATATATGAACTTTTTAATGATAAAAAAGGGATGAAACCCCAAGCGGAAACAGGGAAAATAAACTACAAACCCCCAGGAAATAGTGTACCAGATTTATCAGTTATAAAAGCTAAATAGCAAAATGATGGAGCAATATTAAACAATTGCATATGCATGTTATAGTTCAGACCCTTTTTAGTATTCATCATTGTCTGCAGCAAAATATCCAGCTCACTCCAAAGACATCAGTAGGGATAGTCAGGCAGGTCAGCAGCGCAACTATTATGGATGATGTTGACAGCATCCTAGTAATCAGTTTCAATGATGATCCTTGTAATTCCTTCCTCCAAAGGGTGTTTCAGCTCAAAAAGAATAGCATACATCTCTGCCGTTAAAATGATGCTGCATTCTAAGTCAATTGAATACGCAAAATTGATATTAAAAACAGCCATTGAGACGATTAGTGTGTAGTTTGATAACTACAGCAAATCCAAAAAGATCAAATCCCCATAGATCTCAATGATTAATTGTTTTATTGAATGTGTTTGGACATGAGATTCAACAAGTTCCTCTATTAGAGCTTTGTTGTGCTGAAAGCCTTCAAAGTCAAAACTCATCTTGATAAGGTTCCTGTTATTAAAGAAGTCAGCTGTTTGTGGTGGAACCTTTAGAAACAGGTTTGTTGAGAATCTTGGTTGCTTTCCGGTGAATATAGGAGTTTCTAATGCACTTAATGCTGAGTTGATTGGGCAATGTTGCTATTGATATTGCTCATAGCAAAGTGTGGCATCATCTTTGGTTGGAATGTGATTCCAAGTTGGTTACCTTGGCCTTCAGGTCTCATCATATAGTTCCTTGTCAACTTAAGAATAGATGAAGAAATTGTTTGAAACTGATTAGTAGCATGTCTTGTTCTGTCACACATATTTATCGTGAAGGAAACCATCGTGCACACAAGATTCTCAATGTTGGCTTCCACTTGTGCAAATTCACCAAGAAGGTTTTTCTCCTCCACATTTAAATGACCAACAAGAATATGACCTTCCCACTTTGCCCTATCGGATGGTTGTGAGCTCTAGACACAACAGTGAGACTCCGCTCTTTGGATGCCAAAATAACCATGCAACCTAAATGAAAATTCACATTTCCTTGACCTATGTCTTCTCATTTCGAATTCTTCTTGGTTCCTTTGTACACTCTACCCTTCATAACCTAATATAAAATGTTGTTTTCTTAGGTCGGAACCATGATCAAATTTCTTTATAGCTATCGTAAATCCTAGCGCTACTGCTTCTCAAAGAACCCAATTAATCAAATCATCTCAAACACTATATTTCTTATATAGTTATATGTGAAAAAGTTTTTCCAAAGTAAAAAACATGCATCGAGGTTCAACAATGTTCAGTTTCGAATGGAAGGTTCAATCATAACTACAAATATATCACACAAAAAAAAACTTTAAAAGGTTTTAGAAGTAATATGAGAAAGTTGCTTCTGTCCGACATATATATGTCTGCAAAAGGCATTTTAGGAAAATATTGGGGGCGTAGACAGCAATTCAAATTTTTGTTTGTGAACCAACAAAGCCCGGTCTTTCTCACCTGAGATAAGCAGGCAACAGTAAAAACGTAGGATCACTCATTTGTGTTCGTTATCTCTCCGACAGCCGCCGTGATTCATTCTCTCATTTCATCTTATCTGCGATATTTCGGAACAGGTGGGTAGCAAATTTCCCAGCCAACACTATTTTCAAATTCTCAATTATAATTTCACGCAATGCATCTCTTTCATTCTATGTTCATTTCGAATGCTTTAACTAATTATTATCACAAGTTTCCCAAAGATACTCTTAAATTTATCTTTTAACAATTAAAAGCCTAAAACAACAAAATGAAGGGGCTGCCTAAGTGAGAAAATCATCTGTCTAGTCTAGGTTTGGATTTTCCTCTCTTCTCTTCCTCCTTGTACTCCGCAACACGATTGATGCAAATGTTTGTTTGTTTGCAGGTTCGGATAAGAAACAAGTAAGTATGCCGCATCAAACCCGACCCATGACTGCAATCGTGCTGTTTACAACATTAAATGCAGTTTTGTGTGCAACCATCACTCCATTCTATGATTTTGTTTGCTTTCTTCCTTACTGGGAAAGAAGGGTCAGTCACTCACTAACATTTCTCTTTTTTCAAGTTCATCATTATTAGTTGTTATAGTAAATAGAATAGATCTTTCTACCAAGTATAGTCAAATCACTAGAGGCAGATAATTGTGTAGAAAAACTATTAGTAAAGACAGAACATTATGGCGTCGTTGGATCCATGTAGCTGGCACTAGTTAGTGGGATAAACCTTGTTTCTTGTTATTGGTGTTAGGGAATTAACTATTAAGGACTGTCGAATTGAGAATATATGTATTTACTGATCATATAATAACATTTATTGTTATGTGATATATTATTGGAGGCTTTGTATGTGGCTTGGTTTAACTACCACTTGAAGAGAAGTAAATAAGCTTTGCTTTCTCCTTCAATTGCCATCTGATTTTGAAATATGCATTATTAATTAGGATCGTTTAACTTAGCTGTTTGAGAATCATATTGCAGTTTACAGTAACTGTGAACCTAAGCCATGTCATCATATGCTATATATATGCAAGATTCTGAGGATAAGATAGTTGAAAAATGCAGCTTGGTCATTGTAGAAAGTAATACCTTATGATGATGGTGTTAAATAATACTTCCCTTAACCTGGTTGGTTCCAGTAGTTGATAGTTTTTCAGGAGAATTTGTCTAGATCCCTTTCCACAAAAAAATAAAAAGTAAGAAAAGAAAAGAGAAAAAAAATGCAAGTTGATTGAATTTGTAGCAATTGGTGTAACATACATTCTCCATGTAGCCTATGCATGATAAGCATTATTTCGTAGATGTATGGAAATGGGCAAGCCTCAAGTAATTCAGTAGTGTGTGGCATTTTGCTTGGTGATGACTAGTTTTACAACTATATACAATTGATTTGTTAATTAGTCTGTTTGACTGATTCTTTACATAATCTAATTTACAGAGGGAGAGGCGTCGTCTGGAACGTGAAGCTTTTAACCGTGAAAGGATCTAGCCTTTTAATTGTATATTTTTCCTCTCATAATGTCAAAATAATATCATAATTGTCTTTCATCTGTGATTGGATTTGAAGATAAGCAGCCAACTGTAGGAAAACAAGGAAGGGGTAAAGCTGGAAACGTTATCCACAAAATTGATTTTAGCTAGAGTTGATTTTGAAAGAAAAGGAAGTTAGACTCACGTTCATAACTGGATACCAAACATCAAACCATAAAATCAAGTTAGACAGACTCACGTTCGTTCGTAGCAAGTTGCAAAACCATAAATTGAACGTATTGTGGATTAATTGTTTCTGATGTTCCTGTTTGTGGAATCCATGTTCAATCTATCAATATATATGTATGTAAAGATGGAACGTAACTTGTGGATCAATTGTTTCTTATGCTCACTGTGGTTTTTTCCATGTTTACTTTTTTTTCTTTCCTTGACTAGATTCAATCTCCTTGTTGAAGAATGTTGATTACCTCTGATTTTTTACCTCCACAACTACATACACTCTGTTTCTCTCACATATCTTCCTTTCTTTTATTTTTTATTTCTGAATAATTTGTTTTACAGATATCCTTTACAATTAAGCAATGAGTTTTAAGCTTCAATTTGTATTTTGTCAGAATTCTCTTTTAATTTTTAAGACATGGATGGATCAGAGTTCAATTTAGTTGTAATCATAACAAGGGAGTTGCATGAAGCCAACAGCTATAAAATCAAGGCTACGTAACTTGTAGGATCCATCTTCCACTTATCAATATATATGTATGTAGGAACATAAATAATCGACACAGCAAGTAGCAGATCACCCTTCTTTTTATAATCAATTGTTGAGAAGGGAGGCCAAATTGAAAACATTAATTCAAATTCATTGTAGAAGAAAGTCAATTTAAAAAATATGCTCTCTTACTCGTAACAAATTCGAGTTAAATTTTGAGTTGATTCCTTTCTTGTGAGCCAATCTAAACTAAATTCAACTCAACTTGTTTCAAACCTTATTATATACGAATATTATTATGCTTCGGTAAACAGAAGGAAATGAATACAACGAATTTTGTTGTTAAATTGAGAAAAATGAATGTAATGATCAAACTTCGTAACTAAAAAAAGTATTTATTTATTTTTTGTACAAAAATCAATTATAAAAAGTTATCTATAAATAATAGGGTTAATATATATTTACCCCCTGTAATTTGGGCGAGTTCCGGTTTACCCCTGTAAAAAAAAAGTTTAGATTCCAACCCTGTAAAATAAGATTCTTTGATTTTAGCCCCTGAACCATGTGACTGTGCAGAATTGCTGACGTGGCGAGCTGAGCCATATCTTATTATGTGGCATGCTGACTGTATAATTAATTTTGTTTTTCATTTTTTTTTTAAAAATTAAAAAATTTGTAAAAGTTAAAAAAAAATCAGGATTTTTTTTTATTACAAAAAATAATTTTCAAATTTTTTTAATATTTTGAAATATACATTTTTCGAAAATTCCAAAATTTATAATTTACGAAAAATATATATTTAAAAAATTTTAATTTTCCATAAATTTTTTAAATTATTTTCGAAAATTTTGAAATACATATTTCAAAATTTTCGAAAAAGAAGTTTTTTAAATTTTCTCAATAAAAAAAAATCTGAAAAATATTTTTATTTTTAAAAATCTGGATACAAATTTAGGAAAATTCAGATATTTTTTCGAAAATTTTATTCCAAATTTTTTTTAGTACGTGTTACAGATTTGAGAATATTTAAAAATTGAAGATAAAAAAAATCTGGAATTTTTTTTAATATTTAAATTTATTTTTATCTATTTGTTACATGTGTTATTTGTATTGAAAATTGAAGGCATTTTTGAAAAGAAATAGGTAGTCCAAAAAAGCTGAAAGGGATTGTTTTATTTATATATATATTTCTCAAAAAATTATATATAAAATAAGAAAATTCTAAACTTACTGTATTTTGAAACTTTTGAAAAAAATTTAAAAAAATCCAAATTAAATTAAAATTTTCAAAACATTCGAAAAAAAATAATATAAGCTAATTTTTTTTAATATTTTGGTAAAAAAATATTAATTTTTTTCAGAATTTTTTAATCCAATTTTTTTTGTTTTTTTTATTTATTTTTCTTATTTTTTAAAAATTAAAATTAAAATAATTACACAGTGGCGTGCCACGTCAGTGTCAATTACACACGTGTCAGGTTTTAAAAAAATAAAATAATTACACAGTGGCGTGTCACGTCAGTGTCCATTACACACGTGCAGGTTTTAAAAAAATAAAAAATAAAAATAATTACACAGTGACGTGCCACGTCAGCATCTGGATGAGGTTAGAGTTTTGTGGAGAATCTTCATATTACAAGGGTGTTTTGTGGAGAATCTTCATATTATAGGATTGGAATCTAAACTTTTTTTTTTACAGTAAACGCGACTCGCCTAAATTACAGAGGTAGAGATATATTAACCCTAAATAATATAAATAAATGTTGATATCATCATATCAATCTTTGAAGTCGAAACAGCAATCTTCACTATACTATACTATCTATGAGTAGCGATTTAACATCGCTCTTTCGCTATTTGTGATTGTTTTTGCTCAAGAAAAAGAGTGGAAATAATACCAGTTTTCTAGTTTGTGATGGCAATGCGTGGAACATCGCGAAGGGTTTTGAGTTCCGTTTACCGAAGCATATCATCTTCCACTGCCGATAAAGCTTTTCCACCTCCACCTGTTGTTTCTTCCCGAAGAGTAGTTGTCACCGGTTAGTAACTATCCTTCACTTTCATTGGTCAAATATATTATGATAATGAAATTTTGTGGTTTTTGAATTGTAGGTTTGGGCATGCTGACACCTCTTGGTTGTGGAGTCGATAAAACATGGAAGCAATTAATTGATGGAAAATGTGGGGTAAGGGCACTGCGTTTGGAGGATCTCAAGATGAATGCTTTTGATACAGAAACTCAATTGACTACATTTGATCAATTGACTTCCAAAGTTGCTGCACTTGTTCCTACTGGAACTAACCCTGGTGAATTCAATGAAGAAATTTGGCTTAATTCTAAGGTACAACAATAATGTTGTTATATATGTATGTATGTAGAATAGAACTATAAATTGTCCCTATGTTTGGATAAACATCTTAATTAAGTGGTTATAGCATAAGCTTTTACAAGCTATTTCTATAGTACAAGGTAAAATAACGTCAAACAGTTTTCATATAATGTATAAGCTGTTTTCATAAGCTCTGGTGGGGAACTTATGGAAATAAGGTGGAAACAGCTTATGAACATGTCATAAGTTATTGTTTCTATATACTCTCTCAAACAGTCTGCTAAGTACTTATACCAGTAGATAAACTCAAATAAGTCAATCTAAACGAACTGTAAGGCTATGATGCAAAAACTGTCATTGCCATAGGTTGTCAAAGGCAAATATCAAGTTTTTTTTTAATTTGTCCAAATTAAATCTTCTATATATATAAACCGTTATTTACACTTGAATAGAAGGCAAGCGGGCAAAAAGCTCTGCCGCTAGACCTTTTTTGATGGCAAAACCAATCCTCGTGAACACAACATTCATGGACCCAGGGGACATGACATTGCTATGCATGACCTTTTGAACTCTATGCAAAAGGTCAACAGCCTCTGGTGCTAGGAAACCGAAAGTGTCAAAAGCAAATGGTATAAAAGCATGTTGATTGTCAGAACACACTTTTTCATGTTTGGCCACTTTGCTTGACGCAGCTTTCAGGGCTGCCTGTCCTACGGTAAAAGGTCCGACACCTATTCCCACCAGTGGTGAAACCCCAGTCAAGTCTACACAAGCATGTTTATACTATTCTGTTTAAATTAAAAGGAAACTTTTTCCATTTTTCCTGACTTGAAAGAAGGTAATCTGCATCTGCAGTGCGAAAAGGATAAAGAAAACAAAGTTGGATAAGTGTTATTATAAGTTCTTTTTGGTATTTGATATTATCTGGTATTGCTTTGGTTTTACATATATATGCTGCATCTGAACAACTATTATGCTTATTGGTTGATGCCATTGTAGTATTGTGACATTTCCCTTAGGAGCATCGATCCATGACAAGGTTTATAGCATATGCACTATGTGCTGCCGATGAAGCTCTTAAAGATTCTAATTGGTTTCCCACTGAGCAGGAACACAAGGAAAGAACGGTATGCAAATTTTTATATGGTTAATTACAACTAATTTTTTCTACAATTTCCTTGCATTATATTTTAACTTCAAAAGTTATCAGGGCGTGTCTATTGGTGGGGGAACTGGAAGCGTTAGTGACATGTTAGACTCTGCACAACTGATATGTGAAAAGGTCAGTTTGTGGAAAGCCACTGATTCTGAAGTAGTTTGCTGATCTTTCCTCATTCAAGTTTTTTTCAAAGTGTTGTAATTTTGATTGGAAAATAATTTGTTGATTTAAATAAACTGTTGCATTTGATTTTTACCTTTTCTCCCCTGTATGCAGCGTCTTCGTCGCCTTAGTCCTTTTTTTATACCACGGATATTGATCAACATGGCATCAGGCCACGTTAGCATGAAATATGGGTTCCAGGTAAAACACAACTTTCAATTTATTGATATTCTATACTACAGATATAATCAGCTCCTGTAGTTGCTGGGCAGGCATCCACATTGTCCTTTACTAACTTCTCTAGATATACTTTTAAAAAAAAAAAAATTCTGTAGATATATAGAATGCAGGTTATTGTATTTTAAGCATGAGGATTATTTGTTTATTACACGATGAATTGACCTTGTGTGAAACTGATTTAGGAAATATATCTTCTTGATTCCATGCTTCTTACTCTTTTAAAAATTAAACTAACACCATTTCCAATGAGAAAAAATTAGCGGCCTTTTGAAACAAGATAGAGCTCTCCTTCCTGCCTGTCACTTCGGATATAATTATGTCAAACATGTTGTAAGAGATTGGTTAGTCAATCAGTACATATCTCAGGTGGAACAATTATAAGTTTTTAACTCAAATAGTTGCAGTTTAGAGGTTGGTTAGAAAATTATATCTGAAAACCAAGGTATTAAACCAGTTGTTGTTGCCGAGCTATTCACATATTTTTCTTTACTAACATATGTAGAGCAAGTCTTGCATAGACACAACCCTAAATAAAATTTATTTGGGCACACACACATGATTGATAAAATTTAAAAGGAAAATGATATTAAGTGATGTGACTAAATTATTTCTCTTTTAAATTTTATTATTCATGTGTGTATGCCTAAATACTTTCTATTTGGGGTTGTGCCCAACTAAGTATTTCTCACATATGTATTCATTATTAATCATGAGTGGAACTTTTCCTTATTCCTAAATACAGGGACCAAATCATGCTGCTGTCACTGCTTGTGCTACTGGCTCACATTCTATTGGTGATGCAATGAGAATGATTCAATTTGGGGATGCAGATGTTATGGTGACTGGCGGCACCGAGTCCAGCATTGATGCATTATCAATTGCAGGATTCTGTAGGTAAATTATAACCAGCACCTTGTGTTTTATGTTAGTGCCAACCATCTTATTAGTTATTTGTCCTTTGTCCTTCTGATACTTAAAAACTGATATTGGAATGCAGATCTCGAGCCTTGAGTACAAAATATAACTCAAGCCCACAAGAAGCATCACGGCCCTTTGATAGTGGTCGAGATGGGTTTGTGTGAGTAAATCAACTCTGCAGATTTGTTTCTTATGATGATAATCCATTTATTTTGCTTAATGTTCACTTTCTGGCTTCAAATTATTGGTCTGTTTGCCTTGCTGCTTATATCCAAGTTATGTTTTTACTCAGGATAGGTGAAGGTTCTGGAGTCTTGGTCTTGGAGGTAAGTTAAATTTTTTGTGTGGATCATCTATCCTTCCAATTCATGTTCTCCTTCTTTGTTTATAGTCTGACCTTTTTTTTGTTTATTTATTTCCCTATTGTTTAGGAACTTGAGCATGCTAAAATCCGAGGAGCCAAAATCTATGCAGAGATTCGTGGCTATGGGATGTCAGGTAATTTATTGTAGGATATGTAAAATCTTCTCCCCAGTGTTAGTTTTATATGTGGTTGATTTCATTTCATATGGATTTTGACTAGGGGATGCATATCATATTACTCAACCTCCTAGTGATGGGAGAGGTGCCATTCTGGCCATGACCCGTGCTTTAAAACAGGTTCTTTCATCATCCTATGTTGATTTGTATTTGTAATACAGCATTATAGGTTTTATGTTTTGCTAAGCTGCCAACTTATCATGTATGAATAAGTGGGGGGGTAACCCCCACCCCATGAGCTAGCCTTTGGGGTTGAGTTAGACTCAAGTCCAATTTCTAAGAGGTCCCGCCCTGTAGTTCCACTCCAGCCTTAGCTCTTGCCCTCTACCAAAGTTTTTTTTTGGAATGAAGTAATAACACTTGTTTTCACCCTCATTCCTAACTTTGGCATAACATTGACCACTATTCAAGCAGGGGCGTAGCCCTTCATATGGGAGGGGTAGCCAAGGCTACCCAAAAAAAAAAAAAATATTCTTACATTGGTCGGTATATATTTATATCTGGCTATCCCAAATAATAAACATTGAGCTACCCCAAACAAATTTAATTGCAAAAATTAGCATAAATAATAATGTAAAAAAATTACTACATGATTGATAGATTTATTTGTATTGGTTTGATACTTCTGATCTCAATAACAAAATAGAGAAACCTTTTTCAACAATAAAAATTATCAAGACAATAGTCATAGACAAATTAAATGGACAATTCTTGCAAATAATCTGTTTATTTACATTTGAAAAGACATTATTAATCTATTATTAAACAGACAATTATGGATGAAATTGGGTTCTTGAAACGCATTTTGCCCAACATTTGAAAGTGAATGAAATTAGTTAGATATTAGCAAAGTTTTTTTTTTTAAGCAAAGGAAGCTTGCCAAAGATGATTAGCAAAGTTTTAAAGTGAATGAAATTATCATGTGAAGGAGTTTATATTTAAGTGCTTTTGGCATATATTATTTCAGGGTGCTCTAGATACCTATTCAGAAGAAACTAAGTGTTAATGATATCAAACTTTTCTTCCATGTTGTATTATTGTTGTTTTCTCTCTGCATTTATGACGTAGCTATTGTCTCAACAATCTTGATTTTAAATGATTTCCTTTTCATAAATTTCAGTCAGGTTTTCATCCTTCTGATGTAGATTACATCAATGCTCATGCTACATCTACACCTTTAGGCAAGTGAAGCAGATCCATCCTCACGGATTCCAGCAATTTAAGTTTGAATATTTATTATGTTTGAATACTACAACAGTGGATGATTATGCTTATGTTATGAAGTATCTCACCAGAATTCTTTATACAGGTGATGCAGTAGAAGCTAATGCTATCAAAACCATATTCTCCGACCATGCTAGCTCGTCTTCTTTAGCCTTCTCATCCACCAAGGTAAGAGTGGTTGCAAGCTGCATGACTAACAGATTATATATGCTCATCTGTTTGGCTGTCTCATCTACGTACTGCCCCCCCTCTTAGATGAAAGCTCTCATCCATGGGAATGGAGATGCCATTAAAAATTTAAGAATTTTTTTTGGATGGGGTGAACATTGACAAATTGATTCAAGTCCATAACTTTTCCATAATTTCACTTCTTTCAGGGGGCTATTGGTCATCTCCTAGGTGCTGCTGGAGCTGTTGAAGCAATTTTTTCTGTTTTAGCAATCCGACATGTAAGCAATTTTTCTGTTTGCGAGTCACGAGGAAGCATTTTTGCACATACCGTGAATTTGTGCTTAATCTATAGCCAGACCCTGTATGCTTAATCTAATAGTGTGGCTCTTTTGATGTTATTATCACAGGGAATCGCTCCATTAACTCTTAATTTAACAAGGCCAGATTCTGTATTTGGTGACGGTTTCATGCCATTGACTGCTTCAAAGGAGATGCCAATTAGAGTAGCTATGTCAAACTCTTTTGGTTTTGGAGGAACAAATGCTTCCCTACTTTTTGCTTACTCTGGATCGGACTAGTAAGATAGGTGCATCTCATTCATTCCACAGGCGTTATTCTACAAGAGCTAACACATCATGCTGAGGAGAATTTAATGGCCTAAAAGCTTTTTGTAGAATATATACATATGCCTGAAGTATGTGCTTTTCCTTACATTTTAAAACTGCTCTGTTGCTTTTGCTAAGCAGTTTTTCAATGTGATTAGCTTTAATCATTTGCAACCCTCATATGATTATTCTTATTGCATTGTGAGAACATCTGGCCATGATGTATGGTGTAATTCCAAATAGGTCAGGAATCAGGATAGTTGAGTTGAAGTAGACAAAAAATTTGTTTTGTAATTTAACTCTGAAATAAAATAAATATTTTGATAAGAAAAATAAACTTTATTGTTTGATGTGTATAATATTTGACTCTCAGTTTAGAAGTTTTAGTTACAAGAGACATGAGATAAATAGGTGGAAAAAGGAGAGAAAGAAGCCTTTGCACAAGAGATAAATGTTTGGAGACAGGATTACATGGGTAGAAAGATGCAATTTGTTCCTCACCAAATGTAAATTGTGCAGAAAAGTTATAGTCGGTTACACTTCTACTCACTTGAACATACAAACTCTTGCACAAGGTTCACAAGCATATATGTTTTTGAAGCAGATTTCCTGCAGTAACAACAGGATGCTGTAAAACATCTGAGCTGTCCGATCAGAATAGTTTGGTCATGATCATTTTAACAGTTTTTAATTTTAACCGTTCGATCTTCAATGAACGGCTGAGATTAAAAACTGTGTGCATTTGCTACCGCACCAAATCCGGGTCCATATGTTTTGTGCAAATACAATATTATATTATGACATTTATTTATATTAATCTACATTGATAATAAATATTAACAAACATTTTAAAAAACATGTATAGTTTTATTACAAGGGTGTTTTTGTTGTTTTATATAAAATATTTTAAAACAATAAAAATAAAAATATTCAAAATAAAATGTTATGAAAGTTATAATAATATGAAATTTAATTTAATTTATTTCCAATTTTATTTGTCACAGGGATAGTTGTCATTTACATACAATATACATCATATGATTGTTTTACAGTACAATGCAAGTTATCTAGTTTTTAGATACAAATTAATGGCACGTATAACCAAAATCAATTAAATGATATTAAATTGAACATACATTTAGGATACTAGTCTTCCTTTCAAAAAAATTAAAAAATAAATAAAAGGGATTTTTTTTTGTAGGGAAAATAATTAAAAGGGATATCATGTCATCATATTGGGATTTGGATTTCCTGCAACAAGACGTTGTAATAGATCAAGACCATCCGATTTTGATCAATGGCTGAGATCATTTAACTGTGTTAAACTTGTTTGTAATCTGTCTGATCTGATATCAATGATTATGATTTATTACAGGGTGAAACGGTGCTTTCCTACGACTCCAAATTCAGATCCCATCATATTGTCAACGAAAATGGAGATTCACTTTTGCTTATCGTAGATGGAAATAAAGAAAAAAATTGAATTTCCTGCCACTTCAGCTCAAACAAAAACTATGTGAATCAACACAACTTTATTTGCGAAACTACGTTCATAAAAATTCAGATATACATGCCCTTCATCTCCTATAAACATCTTTTGCATATAAGTAACGTAGTGATTATTCATGCCCTTGACAAATAAAATACAAGCTACACGTAACCATTGTAAGTGACTAAGTGTGATAAGTTCAATTTTTTTTAGACATAGGCAACAGCAAAATCAAAACGTTCATGGGAGAAGATTTTTCACCGAACGATGGCAAAATCTCTCACATGGATAGCGACGGCGCTAACCCTAGAAGCAGCGGCCATATGACTATTAGTTTTTATAGTAAGGTTTAAATAAGTAAAAGCTTCTTGTGAGTTCGCGCGTTTTTTTGTTTTAGTCCCTGTATTTTTATTTTTTTTCGCGAAACAACCCTTGTAATTATCAAATGTTTTGGAACTCGTCCCTGCTGTTAAATTCCGTGAAGAAAAAAAATATCCATTGCTAGCTAACGGACGCCTACATGGCACTTGCTGATATGGCAACTGATGTCAATTGGTTTAATTAGAGGGACTAAAACCAAAAACGTATTTTTACATATGGATGTAATTAAAAAAACGTAATCATCAATTTTTTTAATTTTAAAAACCACTCTTTCCTTCTTCTTCCTCACTCTGATCTTTCTTTCTTCTTCCATCCTTCCATGTCCATCCTCAAATCTCTTCAACTCTCTCAAAACCGCTGTTATCTTCCCTAACAAGAGCACACCACCTCAAAACCCCAAAATCAAATCACAATAAATCCAAATCCTCTTCTTCCACCAACACACAAATTTTCTCCAAAAGCTATGGTGGTTATTCAATAAACCTCAAGTTTGGAACACCACCACAAACCTTATCATTTGTCCTAGACACAGGTAGCAGCCTTGTTCGGTCCCCATGTTCCTATCGCAACCTGTGTCCTAGACACAGAATTGAAGAAAAAAGAAAGACCAAAATGAGTCAAGGGAAAGACTAGAATCACTGAGTACAATTCACTCTTCAACTAGGAAGACGGGGGCGGAGATGAAGGTGGTGCAGTTGAAACCATGGAAGTGCCACCGTGGTTCCAAAATGGGTGATGAGTGTATTGATGTGGATGTTCAAGATATCATCCAACATAATAATAGGAATCAAAATGAGGATTGTTACCATGAAGATTGTATTAGCAGTGGTAACAGGGGTCGAAGATCTTTCTTTCCATTTCGTTATGGTAGGGTATAAAAAACTGCATTACTTCCTCTTGAGAACACTGTTTAATAATACTATAATGTAAACTTGTAATGTGAAGTGATGTGGTAATTTGATTTTCATTATTTTTTCTTTATGTTGCGTTCAAAATTTCCATTCCAGTTATGTCAGTAAGGGGTGACATAAACGATATGAGAAAAATAAGAGGTATTGCTTTCATAGAGCTGGTATGTGATACTGTCAAAAAATAAGAGGCATTGCTTTTTGTCTGTTATTACTTATAATCACAAATGAAAGCAAATGATCACTTGCACGTTCGCAACTTTCATTCATGTTCAATTCATGGTCCCTCTGTTCTTACTTTGAGTGCCACTTGGGCCAAAGGATTTTGAAGGGGCAACGAGTGAAGAAAGCAGGGTAGGTAATCATTGGAAGGCAGAGCACAAAGGGACAAAGAGAATGAGAAGCCACTAGGAAATTATATCAATGTTTTCTTTGGCCTCATTGCAAATCACAACAATAAGTGTGGTTTTACATTCCTTTTTTCATTTTGAAGCCAACTTGGTATGGTTTTTGTTTTAACCCTGAGAGAGGAAGAAGAAAGAAAGAGTGGTTTTTAAAAATTGATGTTTAACCCATGTAAAAATACGATTTTTTGGTTTTAGTCCCTCTATTTAACCCAGTTGGCAACTGTTGCCATATCAGCATGTGCCACGTAGGCGTCCGTTAGCAAACAAACCATTTTTTTCACGGAACCTGACGGCAGGGACGAGTTCCAAAACGTTTGGTAATTACAAGGGTTGTTTCGCAAGGAAAAAACTTACAGGGACCAAAACCAAAAAACGCGCCAACTTACAGAGACCTTTTACTTATTTAAGCTTTATAGTAAAATAATGAAATTTTTGTCAAGCCAACAAGGATATAAAATTCGCCTTAGTTGATCATTAATCAATTTTTTAAAAACAAAAAAAGTTGACAAGTAATTAATTTTCCTAAAAAACATAACACAAAAATTCAGGCAATATCGCAATCTAATTTGAGGGTTTCTCTGGAGCAACAGAGTTGCCACTAAAATTATTAAAAAATATAGGAAAATTCTTTTAATAAAAAATTCAAAAGAATCCCTCAAAAAAAAAAATCAAACATTGTGTTCAGAGGCGGAGCTGCCTATGGGCCAAGGCCTACCCCAACCCTAAAAAAAATCATTTTTAATAGGTATATACACATATTAGAATATGCAATTTTATTATATATATAATCTGTTGCATTGAAATTAGCAAGTTTTTCGACTCCTGCTTTCCGTTTTTTTAATTTCTTTTCCTTTTTTTTAAAAAAATTTACTACAAAATATATATATATATATATTATATATATATATATATATATATATTGCTGGGTTTCGAACTGGTGCACAAGCACTTGAAACAACAAGTTCTTTACCATTTGGAAAACAACTTCCTATGTACAAAGATAATTTGATTTTCATTATTATATATACAACGCTATATCGTTCACCAATAAATAAAGCACTTATTTTTCAATTAAAAGTATGTGTAATAAAGTAAAAATTATATGATATTTGTGTTAAAATATTCTTAAAACATCGATTTAAATTATGTTCTATAGAAGAAAAAAAAATAATAGTCCCTCGAATTAATTAATAAAAATATATAAATTTACATCTTTTCTAAAAAAAATATAAATTTACACTTGTTAAGAAAATCGGCCCACCCTCAAAATTATTTCCAGCTCCACCACTGATTGTGTTAACTTAAAAACATTTATTATAACTTTGCATAAAATGCAATGGATTAGATACTTAGACTATTAAGCATGTGGCCAGAGGTTCAATTTCTGACTCATGCGTATGAAAAATCTTGTTGAGATGAGAGAATCTACCTTATATGTTCCGTGGTGAAAACTTCATATCAATATTATGGTAATCCAAAAAATATATCTAAAATTCAATTTGAAAGCTTGGTAAGGATTGTCCCATGCTCCTACCTATTTTCCAATGCAATAGAGAATTCAAAGCTTATTAAGGGTTGTCTCATGCTCCAATGTATCGCCCAATGCAATTGGATGATACAATTCAGCACACACCCTATTCTAAATTGACCATGACCGATGAAGAAAGGATTGTGACTATATGATTAAATAGTTTTGCCTTGGCCGCGCATGAAGAGTCGGATGAAGCTATATAATGCATTGAAGTAGTGAATAGAGATGTAACTAATGGTCAGTATCAATGACAACGAGAGCTTCATGCCATTTCATATTATTTATTCTTTCTATATTGTCATTGTTTTTATTATTGGATTGAGTTTTACTAGCTAAATTTCATCACAATACTGTTTTTATCAAATCATTTATTGTTCACATAAAATTAGCAATGGGTTAATTGCAGTATCGACATGTCATATAACCTTAAAGCTTTGTTTGCGAGTTTGAAGGGGAGGGGGGAGGGAAGGCTTGGGAAAAAAGGAATGAGCAAGTGGAAGAAAGAGAGAAAAATGGAAGGGAAGGGAGGGTTTTGAAGGGTTAACTCTTCTTCATAATACAAAACCCTCATCGTTGGGGAAACTAAAAAATTGTATTGGAGGAGGGTTTTGGATGGTTAATATGAATTCTTCAAATTTAATCAATGTTTTTAAAATAAAAAATATAGTAATTATATGCATTAATTTATCATTATCTAAAAAAAGTTTTAAAAAACGACTCTTTAAAATTTTTTGAAAGATTTCTCCATTTTTTCTCATATTTTGCACCCCACAAAGTCTTTCCTTCCTTTCCCCTCCAAACTCCTAGATAAAGCCTAAGTAGTATTAATTAAAATCTAAAATCTAGCAATTAAAATATAAATAAAATAAATGGCATGAAGTCCATTGTTTCGGGCAGTGTGGTCAACTGCTCATCAACCAGTTCAAAACCAAATGCCTTCTATAGTTACATCTACGCTGTCATGCACACCTAAACAAGACTCCATTACTATAATATGTTTTCATCATCGGTTATGGTCGTTATCATCTGGGCGGCATAATATAAATGTGTGAAACAAAATGTGAGTTTATTTTTAATGGCACTTCATCTATAAACAAAAAACAAAACAAAAAAAAAATAGTGATAACAACAAGAGCAATGATATATGAACAATCATTGATGATAACTTTCATGACAACTTTATTTTTCTCTATTTCTATTGGTTAAAGAAAATAGAAAGAGAATAAAAACATAATGTGAGTATGAGAGAGAAAGTTGTCAAAAAGTTGTTGCAAAATGGTTGTACAAATATCAATTTTCTAACAACAAATACCAACTTTCAGTGCAAGTGCCTTGGAGATATACATCTCATTGCACGTTGATTGGCTTACAGGTTGAGTATTAATCATAGAGCAGTGATATATGTACAACCATTTGAGACAACTTTGATGACAACTTTCATTTTCTCTCTTCTCATTGGTCCAAAACAATAGAGAGAAAAAGAAAGAGAGAGAATAGGAATATAAATGTGAGTATGAGAGAGAAAGTTGTCAAAAAGTTGTGATATAATGGTTGTACAAATATCATTTCTCTTAATATGAAGGATAATTTTGGTGTAAAAAAAGGAAACGTTTAAAATCATTAATACAAAAAATGATTTCTTTGATCCGGGTGTGTGATTGTGGAAAGAGCAATGTTATACATCAAGAAAGATTTTATCAAGAAAAATTCAAGAATGACATGGCAGAATAATCACCCTTAGATTTTATCAAGAAATTGTCTTGAAATTAATGTTAGCCAATAAAATCTCTCTCTGGCCGGAAATCATGGGGTGGTGGGTGTTATGTATTTTTTATTTATGAAAGGTTAATAAATGAGACTGAAATCTAAGGGTGATTATTGTGTCATGTCATTCTTGAATCTTTCTTGATAAAATCATTCTTGATATCTAACATTTTCCTTGTGGAAATGTCTCGTATAAAACGAACAAGAGAGTAGTCAATAGTTAAATGAAATAGAAAAAATATGAAATCAAAATGCACACTCTACTTGAACAAAAAGAAATGATGAAGCTTGATAAAAAAAAAATTAAATTAAAAATGAAAGGTACCACCAACACTCGTTAGCTTTTTGCTAAAAGAGAACACTACAAAATACAAAAACAAGAACCAATCCAAAGAAATAGAAAAGGAACCCAACAAACCAAATTTCACATGTATTCATAACATCAAAACCTCCATCAACATGAACAGGTAAATGAAGAAGATTAAGATAGTAAACAGTTACTGGAAGAAGGAAAAAACAATAAAAAATGAAAGAAGAAACAGGTTGCTGAGCTTTGTATCCTTTCTCTTTTGTTCTGATTTTTATTCATATTTATACTCACAAATTAGATAAGGGCCATCTTAGACATTTCAAAAAAATAGGTTAGGGAAATTTGATACGAGAAAGATGCCAATACTTGAGTAGTGAAAAACAACAAAATGTACCATCTCCTGCTTTGCTTCTGGTACAGACTCTGCAGCAAGTAGATAAAATTGTACTATTGTTAGTTAGCAACTGCAATAGATAAAAACAAAAAATAACCATATGCTTTTTGGTCTCCTCTCCTCATTAATCACGAAGGAAACTGATAAATGTGTTTCCCACATTGCTTCTTTCATGATGAAGCCAAGATTACGGTTCAATATTTTTCTTCATTATTTTGTTTTTGTTTTAGGCTTTGTAAAAGAAAAAAAAGTTTATGAAAGCAAAGGGATAGATGTTAGTTATGGTGGGCCAAATTTAAAGAGTTATATGGATAGATCTCTCATTTTCATCGTTTTATAAAAATTATTAAAAATGATGATAAACATTACTCCTTCTGTCCCACATTAAGCGATATTTATGTCACACAATTTAAAAAAAAAAAAACGAGTAAATGAAAGAGAGAACATTATTTTTATTTTTTTATTTTATTTTGTATTCAGATATTGGAGTATTTTTATTGTAAAAAAAGTATTAACGTATTTATCATTATTATAAATAGGAGTACAAACATATTTAATCTTAATATACTCTTTTCATTTTTCATTTATATTTATAGTTTTATATGCATAATAATTATTAAATAAAGCAAAATAATCAGAAATAAGCAACCGTTAGTTACCACCTAATAAATAATGCTAATAGACCTTTAATTTTGATTTTTATACATCCATTTCTAATATTTCATTGACGTCTGAGTGCAATAATGTGTTGCTCCCTTGCTGCTATCTTTGGTTGTATTTTGAACTTGTTAATATGTGATGTGATTTCCTCTTGTCATAATAGAACAGTGTGTTTGATAAAAAAAAATCTGTCATAGTAGGTTGACTATTGTAGATCCTTTGCGGATCTGGATTCAGTAACTTTTGGGAGGGAAAAGTTATGTGACTTTGGTCAATATCCACCATTGATTTAATCCTTTGGTTCAGAATTTGACACATGTTCCTACCTTTATTTGTATTAAAAAACAATAGCAAAGATCCATCACAAAACCAGTACCCATCTCACCACTTCCACAAACTTCCACCTTCAGACCGCCGCGCGCTGCCTTCCTGTTTGTGTACGCCGCCCATCTCGCCGTCACCGTCATGTTGTGGTTGTTTAGGATCTTCATCTATTTCTTTCTACAAATATTCAATACAATAGCAACCAAAAACAACAGAGAAATCAAAATCTGAAAGTCCAATTTTATTCTTCCATGCTTTCTTCTCTGAATAAATTTATAGAGGGATGGTGGTGGTTGTAGGATGGCGGTTGCGGCGGACAACGGCAACGGCAAAGGGGTGTGGATGGGAGATGGGTTCCGATATGGAATGATGAAATGGGTCTGAGATTAACTGAGAAGGGTCAACGACGATAAGGGAGGTTGCGGTTGGATGACGGCGGCGCTCGGCGGACATAGGCTGAAGAGAGAGGGTAGAGAGGAAGAATGGGTCGTGTAAATGGGTCATGAGTTACAGTCTTTCAATCTGATTTGTTTTAGTTTTTTAACATTAAAAAATGACGGGGACACGAGTTAAAATATGGGCCATAGGATTTATCCAATGATGGATATTGACTCAAAGTTACATAACTTTTCCCACCAAAAAGTCACTGAATCCGGATCCCTCATTTGCTATTAGCATCTGGCTCATAGTCGGTAGCATCCACCATAGCATATCATCAATCATATATTGTCATAATGAAACAGCGTGTTTGATCAAAAATATTCTTTCACTGCAGTATACTTCCTACGTCCCAGATTAACTGAGCCAAAAGCTCATTTCACATGTACAGTAGAAACTCTTTAAATTAATACTCAGTAAATTAATAAACTCCCTAAAATAATAAATTTGTCCGGTCCCGACTTGGGCCAATGTAAAAAATTGAAAAACTCGATAAAATAATAAGATAATAATTTTTCGGGAGATCCCTTTATAATTTTCGGTCCCAAGAAAATCATAAA
>Ga0315913_1001450_pt1 | contig 26173 bp, 6 predicted proteins | sample MpolsnodulesMG_FD_207736 | JGI IMG/M metagenome (GOLD analysis project Ga0315913, IMG submission 207736) | Medicago polymorpha root nodule microbial communities from Los Angeles, California, United States - small nodules | ecosystem: Host-associated > Plants > Roots > Nodule | place: USA...
TAATTACGTGGACTGCCACGTCAGCGCCACGTGGCAAAAGTTGCACAGTCAGCAACTGCCACGTGGCCAAAACCATGCCAAGTCAGCCATGAAGTGGGGCCAGAGACCTTTTTCAAACAAAAAATATTTTACAGGGATGTAATTCAAATTTTTTTTTTCACAGGGACGAAAATCAAAACGGACCCAAATTACAGGGACGATTATCATATTTAAGCCTTTATAATATTTTGAATTCATTTTTGTCATATGCAATACTCCAAAAGAAGACTAACATACTTATCATTATATTTTTAGGGGACATCTTTTTTATTTTTGTAGGGAATATTTAGGTCATATATTTATAATTATTATCAAATATTGATAATATTTTGCTAATAAAAATAAAATTTAACAAAACATATTAATGAAAGTCAACTAACTTAAAAAAACATAAATTTTTTATTTATGTGCACATTTTTTGGCGGTGTCCAGGATTCAAACCCAGACCTTACATATATTATGCATTTTCCTACCAACTGAGCTAAGTTCATAGGTGTCGCGTCATTTTTCGGAGGTCAAGCTATTTTATTAGCATAGACTCGTTAATTTATTTCACGACTGAACATTTAATTTTTAAGAGAAAAAGGGGAAAAAAGTTCAAAACACCCTTTTTGAAAAGATTTAGGGTTCGGGGGTTAGTTACATAAAGGGAAGGTGTTAGCACCCTTTACGTCCGTAGTACTCTATGGGAACCTCTTGGTTTTATTTAATTAATTGTGCTATAAACTTGCTTGTTCAAAAAAAACATGGAATTTAAAATGATAAAAATGAAAAGAGTTTGAAGTGATAAAAAGAAAAAAGACCTATTTATCTATGTGTTTTATTGATTTGGAAGGATGAATGTCCTTTGCCTACGTACCCGTGAGGGATCAAAACCTCTTAGTTCGGGGTAGAAATTGACGTTTGATTTATTTTTGTGTTTTGTATTAGTTTTGAAAATGGTTTTAAAATGAAAAGCCAAATGGCAAATAAGTTGGTTTGTGTTTTTTAATATTGAAGAAAATTACTTGAAACGGTATTAAATCGATTAATGTTTGATTAAGAAAATAAACTAAAAAGGTAACGGATCACCTGATCTTGGATCAAGGTTTGTTAAGAAAATGTTTTTTGTGATTTTTGTTATTTGCATGTTTTTTTGTTTTTTGAGTAATAATTAAACTAAAGTTAACTATCAGGGCAAGAAAATAAAGCGTAGGTACTTTGTGGTGACGTTGGATCACCACAAAGACCATTATCCTAAGCTATAGAGCATAAAAGGTAAGGCATACACCCACACACGCACACATGCACCTACGACTATTACATAAAAGCCTATGATACATGCTATGGTCTGCAGAAAGTAGAACAACGGAAATAAATGATTTATATTTTAGCCTAATTCTAAGTTTCGTGTTGTAAACATCGAACTAAATTAAAAATGTGTAATGCTAGAGAATTAAACTAAAATGCATGAATTATTTACATTCAAGCCTAATATATAAAATAATTAAGAATGCTTAAAATTAAAATAAAAATGCAAAAAAAAAAAAACAAGACTAAACAAATATGAGGTGTTGTAAAATAAAGTGTGATTTAAAAATAAAAATGCATGAAAGAAAATGAATACGATAAAAATAGAGAAGAATAGGAAAAAAATGATTGAATGCAGAAAAAAGGGGGTGCAGCAGTATTATGGGGGGTGCAGAAAATAAAAAAAAGAAAGACAGGGGGCGCACGTGGGCCTGGTTTGCAATTGGGTTTGGGCCGGTTCGGTTCTTAGCAAGAAAAGGGTCGGTTCAGGAGGGGTATAAAAGGGTTGTAAGACCCATTTTTCATTCATTTCACAATATCTTTCTCTCTCTTCTCTCCCTATGCTTTGTTCTCTCTCCTCTCTATCTTCATCTTCTCCGATTGGGAGAGTGGGTCGGAGGTTGCGGCGGCGCGGTGGTCGGCCGTCTTAGACGGCGGCGCCGCCGCCGGAGTTGTAGAAACAACTCTTTTTTTTAATTTTTTTAGCTCTTTCTACTCTACTCCTCCTTCTTATTCCCTTTCTTAACCTAAAAATCCCAACCAAGTAACGTACGGTTCTAGATCTACAAAGAAAAATTTATACTTTTTGTGTTCTTTTGGGTCTGATCTCTGTTGCGACTGTTGGTAATGATATGTGATTCGTATGAGTTTGTGTGTCGATGGGTTTTTTGGATGTTTGTACGTTGAAATCGTTCTATGTTGTATGAAATTGTGTTGTGATCTGTGAGACTACTGGTTTTGTTGTTTATGAACTGTGGAATGATTATCACGGTTGTGTTGTGTTTGTTAGTGTTTTGATTTTTTTGCAGGTTTTTGATTGGGGAGTTTGCGGCTGCCTCTTGTGCGTTTCTGCCTGTATAAAGATTGTGGGCTTTTGTTGTTCTTGCAAAATTGTTATGGATTTTTTTTGGCCTCCTCCCCTCCTTGCTGTCCAGACAGGTTGTATTTGTAGAGAGGAATCTTGGCCACCAAGGGTTTGATAAATTAATATAAAAAAAAAACTTCAAATAATAAAAGATGAATATTAAAAAAATAAATTTGAAGTCAATTAATTAAAAGAAATTAAATAAAAGATGGAAACTAAAATTTAATTTAAAAAAATGAAAATTGAGAGAAGAGGGCCCGACTCGGAACCAAAATGAGGTATTTTAAAATACCTCTCTGCCGAATTTTTTACTGAAAATCATAGCTGAATGGCGTATGAATGTAGAGTTAAACGGCACGTGTCAGTGACATCCTAGGTCAAAAATTGGGGTATGACAATAGGGATATTTACGTACACATGTTAATACAATTCATTGGGTTTTATTTTGGTATTAACATTTAAATATTTATCAAGTTTATATAAATATGCTGAAAATTATTAAATATATTTGATAAATTTTTTGTTGAAGTATTGTATGACATAAATTATTCATAAAGTAATTTAACAACAAACTTTATATAGCTTATTGTCTTATAGAATTATTTTTTGGTTGAATGATAGAACATGTAGAGACAAATTTTATAATAGATTACTCACTAATCAAAGACTTGACATCTAAAGTCTTTGATATGGTTATTGTCACTAAGGATGTATTGGATTAATGAGAGTCTCTTTTCTTTTATGTTCTATATTTTGCTTAAGTATTGATAAAGATTGTATTATTATATGAATAAATAAAGTTTATGAAGTCATTATTGTTATAATCAATTATGTATCATTTATGCAAATATTGAATTTGCAAGCTTCACTTTGATCTCCATAAAGATTTAACTTGGAGCGGTAATTGATTATTGACCAGGTAAAGTAATAAAATAATTTGGTTGTCTAATTAGATTATTAAATAAATAATTAATTAATTGATATAAACTCAATATGAGTGGATGTCTGGATGACTCGTTTTTTTAATAATGAGAACTTTAATTGATTATCAACAGAACCGGTCCAATATATTCAAAGGCCTAAAACAAAAATTTTAATAAGGTTTTTTAAAATAATTTTTTAAACAAAAAACTGATAAAAAAAAAACATGAAGAAAAATAAACTTTGTAGATTCCAAGGGTTGAGAACCCATAACTAACATTTTGAGGCCTTTTCAATAACCAATGAAGCTATGAAATTGTCTATAATTTATTTTCCATATTATATATTTATAACCAAATTATATTTTTTTGAGGCCTAAAGTCCTTGTTTGGGTTGCTTGACCTTTAGGTCGGCCCTGATTATCAACTCTATATATAGGCTATGGTCCTCAATATATCGGACGCACAACATATTGTCTCCTCTCCCAATCGGAAGAGTGTTGCCTAAGGTATAATGAGTCCATGTTGAAGAAGAACCACAAGCCAATGGATGCTAATCATTCACCTCTCTGTCAGTTTGAGATCGCTTCTATCATCAAAAATTCATTTAGGTATTTCTAATTCTTCATAAATCAGCATGTTGTAGATACATGATTATAGTTCATTCACTCATGGTCAATGGTTATTATGCACTAAGATATGATTATAGTTTTAATCTTTATAGAGCATATTTATTTATATAAATTAATTATTAAATTAATTCCAATGTAAAATCTTTTAAAAGAGCATCTGGAAAAATAAAAGCTTTTAAAAGAAAAGTTAAGAACCAATTAACATAAATTTTGAGTATATGATAAATAAAGAACACAAATATATTTTAGCCAATAAAGTAAGATAAGTGTAGCATACATCATTTACATACGGATCCATATCTTTTACAATCATGTAATTAATCATCCCATACTAGTATATTTTGTTTTAGTCACACAGTTCAGATCATTAAATTGATTCGATCTAACTGTCTATATTGCTTGAGAACTGATTTTCTAACAGCAAGAAAATCAAATTCATTTACGGTCTATTTTGTTTTTCTTTTGACACGGTTTACATATATTCCATGTTTTACCCACATATAGACCGTGATTTTTCTTTACACTTTTGGGAAAGTAAAAGAATGGTACCAAATAAATTCGGATTTAGATCCTCGCATATTTGAATCCAACATGAGAGGATTATGTTCCTAATCTTACTATAATACTCATTGAATTTTACATTTTAAAAAAATACAAGTGGAATCCTATATGATGATCCAAATTAGTTGGATTAAAAAAAAGAGAAAATGTAAAGGGTGATGAACCATATCTAACTTGACATTTCCTAAATATAATCCTTCTATGCATTTTCCTTGTACTTTTCCACATCTACTCTCTTTTACATCGATATTTAGTCCTTCATAATTTATAAGAATATATAAAAAGAATATACATTTTTGAGCTGAATTTTACCTTCCATATTTCTCTTTTATTTGAACTATATTATCATTTTTTTAGAATATTATTTAAATTATCAATTAAAAAATTAGTCAAATCTCAATAAAATAGGAACAATCTTCAACAATAGGAAGAATAATCCACAACAATAAAAACGATATTAAAAACCATAAAAAAAAAAACTATTTTGACCTTATATAAAGGTGGCTTGGTGTGTTTTGGTGTTATGTTTTTCTTTCAATTTTACTGTTCATTTAATTATTTATTTTTACCATTTTATCGTTTTTTTGTCAATAAAAACGGAAGGATGAACCATTTATATAATAACTATGGTCTATGCAATTGGAGTAAATCTTTCGGCTAAACAGCCTCCCCTATTTCTCTTGTATATGACTATCTTTTCTTGTGTTTTCACTTTTCATTGGGCTATACTATACTTGCAAGACCTCCACTTTAATTTTTAGCCTAAAAAAATATATTATTGTCACTATTATTTTAAGCCCCACACCAAACTTAGTCTTCGTATTTTGTTATTGCCAAGAAACCTAACCCTTCCATTTATTTCATTCACGCACATGAACTTATAGAAAAGTTTAGGTCAAATACCTCCCTGGGTTCTTTAAGTTTCACGTTTGTTTCAGATCGATCCTTTAAATTTTTAAGGTTTCAAATAGGTCCTTTAAGTTTCGAGTTTGTTTCGGATAAGTCATTTCTGTCAACCTCCGTTAAGCCAAAGTTGTTATGTTCGTTAAGTCAAAGCTGATATGTCCGTTAAGTGGGTGAGGTGATTCTCTCTGACACTTGGCATCAATTTTTTCCCCAACTAGATCCATTTTGGCTTAACGGACAGATCAACTTTGGCTTAACGAAGGTTGATAGAAATGACCTATCTGAAACAAACTCGAAACTTAAAGGACCTATCTGAAACCTTAGAAACTTAAAGGACCTATCTGAAACAAACTCAAAACTTAAAGGACCTATCTGAAACCTTAAAAACTAAAAGGATATATCTGAAACAAACATGAAACTTAAAGAACCCGAAAAAGTATTTGGCCAAAAGTTTATGCACATGAGCTTGTAACAAAGTTTTGTATACCTTTTTATATTGACTAGGACAAGAAAGGAAAGTTTTCTATGTGTGATAATGATATATATAGCAATAACATATAAATAGATGAGTTTTGCTAGAAGACATCTTTTACGAAGGTGTCTTTTAGCAAGTTATTCTATAAGCATTTTCTAAAAGACACAAACTAATTTTTATGAAGCTGTCTTTTAGCAAGGTTATAACTAAAAAGTGAAAATCATACATTGTGGTGTGGGTTGCTAAACGACACCTTTATGGGTGGCTTCTAACAAAACCCTAAATAAAATAACTAATTGAGTTATCAATTCGATGGGAAAGAGCTAAAAGTGTGGTGGGGGTGATGCCATATAAATATAAGATTTAATTTATTTACATTATCAATGTATATAACTATAATATGTTAAATAATTATAATCATCACATCATTTCGTTGAAAATATTTGACTTTAATTCTAATGCTTATTGTTAACAATACAAATACAAAAGAGATTGAAAATAGGAATAACAACGGAGGCTAGGGTTTCATAGAATAACAATAGTTTGACATTGCAAAAGATTATAAGAGAATATATAATAAAACCTAATGAACTTTAACTTACTAATATAAAGACTCAATAACTTAAGCTCAATACTTTATTATCTAACACTTATGTAGTTATACATATAAGTAGTTGTGATTTATCTATATTGTAAACCTACAATATTAATATATGAAAATTAAACTTTAACATATTATAGTTTTTTTTATGAATTACTAACATATAATAGATTGTTTGTATAAATACTCAGGAACACTTAGATGAGAAGACACATAGTATAACCAAAATCATGGATGCTAATTCAACTTTAGACTAGGGATGGCAAAAATATCTGCACCCCTGGATATCCACCACAGGCACGAAGCGAATACCTTAATAGATATCAATGGATAAAATAAACAGATTTTTTAACTACCCGCTAATTAATGGATACAGATGCGGATTTAATGGTATCCACACCCGTGGATATCCATACCCGCTATTAAACCGAGTTAATTACATAAATAACCTCAATATCATTCAACTTCCTAAGAAAACACCCTAGGTATTGTGAGTCTTATACCTTTAAAAGGAAGTGAAAGTGGTTGGGAATGTTAAAGCAAGAACTTTGTTTTTGTTGAATATGATGAGTTTTACTTATGATTTTGTTAAATCAAAGAACTTTATTTTTATCAAATGTAAGTGACATTATTTATGTTTTTGTTGAGTCAATGATCTTTGTTGTTATTGTAATGTATGAATCTTATGTTTTGCTAAAAAGAAAAGAAAATGCATGTGAAGGGCCTTGTTACTAAATTTTAGCTAAAAAAAATTAAACAAATTTTTTATTTTATTTTTATAAATGTTATCTATAGATATCTGTATAAACTCGCAGATACCTCAAAATCCGTGGATTACCCGCTAAACAGATATCCGCGCGGATATGAATAGGGTACGAGTTTCATATTTAACACATATATCACACGATCCGCATCCATGGATATCTATTTACATATACGACAACGTTAAAACTTTTAAGAAGAGTTGTGCAGTTGTGCGTGGAAAATACCAATTTACACCAAAAAGATTCTTTGTACAAAAAAAAGATAGATTGTACTATAGTTCTCTAGCTAGAGTATTGATGATGAAGAAGACTCTTTTGTTTCCACTCAATGTGTCACTACGGAGATATTCATCAAAGACACTATCACAATTCACAAAGCATATCAACAAACTGAATAAAGAGTGCCACGACACCCACGCTTGACGCTCCCCCCTCGAAACTTGCTACTAGACACATTCCATCACTTCTCTTTCTCCATCTTTTTAATAGCATCCAAAGAGAGGAAAATGCAAGTACACGATAAAATGCCCACGTTTGCAACTAGAAAGGAAAAACAAGTAGGGAAAGTGAGAAACCCTTTGAAGCTTTAAATTTTCAGCTCATATTGAGCTACTTTATCTAGGGGTTACATAATCAAAATTTTACATCCTCTTATATTGAATTTAAAAGTAAGATATGTACGGTTAACAATTTTCGGGGATATCTAATCAAAATTTTACATCCTCTATATTGAAATTACAAGTGAGATATGAACGGTTAACAATTTCAGAAGTGTACTAAATGCAAGCAATTAAAACGATAAGAATGTTGAGGATCGATCTCATCTGGACTCTCATATACTTATTTATTACTCTCCTCATATTTAACGAAGATGAAAAATTGAATCTCATCCACATTTCCAACCTCAAAGGCAATATTGTAATGCATTATCCAATAGTATGCTTATTTTAATATTTCATTGACCGAATAATTTGATTGCTCCTTTAAACAATTGAATCTTAATTTCAAATTTTTCTGCTTGAACTTAAATTCCTTATATTTTTTCCACTATCTTGGATATAAAAGTTGTTAAGTCTCTTAAACAACTTTGGGAGACAAAAACAGGGTTAATAATGTACTTAAAAATGGTGGATATTATAAGTTTATAATTTTTTAACTAGTTGCACCTAAATAACCTATTTTCTTGATTGAACTTAATTTCCCTTTTTTTAGCCACTGCTTATATATAAAAGTTGTTAAGTCTCTTAAACATTTTTTGGACAAAAACAGGGTTAATATTGTTTCTGGTGAGGCAAAAACACACGTAAGTGTTGATAACATAAATACACTAGGTGGAAATATTAATAGTCCTAATGATATTCAAGCTCCATCTTAATACTATTAATTCTTCATGATTGTCGAACCATGATTTAAATTTCAAGATTGGTGTTCCAATAATATTGTTGAGAAATGTTGATCAACCATCAGGAGTATGCAATGGTAAACGCCTTATAAATACCCAAATGGAGAATTATGGGGAAATGTCATATCACGAAGCAGCGTTAGACAAAGTTTAGATCCCGAGATAGTCTTTTACTCCATCTAATCCCAAAATTTCTTTCACATTTCAACGTAAACAATTTTCCATTGTTATCTCATATTCAAAGACTATCAATAAGAGGAATCTCTTCAAAATGTTGAGAATTTTTACAACTTTATAATGCACAAATTTGTATATTGTTCTTTTTAGGGGTAATTACATTAGTCACTGTATTTTTTTATCTGTATTTTTTGATCTATTATATTGTAATGGAGTCAACAAGAAATATTAAATAAATCTTTTTTTAAGGAAGATATTAAATAATTCTTATCATAAATTTATCTGATGTGATAATAAGAAGTCTGAACTATTTCAAAGTTTTTGTTGTGAATTCATTGAAAAAAATTACACCAATAAAATACTTGATGTGTGGAGCAAAGTAATCAAGCAACCATTATCAACGTGGATATCAATTATAAACACAAGCAAAAGTAGAAAACAGCGAGAGAAAAAGAAAGAGAGAACACGCGAAATTTGTTTACCCAGTTCGGTCCAATACTGACCTAGTTTGGGGTAGAGAGCTGCCCTCCGTTCCACTATAATGATGAGTAACTTTACAATCAAATGGTTACAAGAATAAGTCTTCAAACCTAATTCTACCCAAAGTCTCAATCTCTTCCCGTAACCAAGAGACTCACTCCTAATAGTGTTTCCCAAGGTGAATCAATCACAACCCTAGTGTTTGTTGCCAATAGCAAACTCTATACAAACCCTAGTTTTCTTGTTGACTTCTAAACCCTTGTTTTCAGACTCTCTACCTCTCTCTCTAGGTTTCATCTGATACAAGGTCTATATTTATAGTAAAAGTATCCCTCAAAAAACTGGAACAAATCTCATCCCAAAAATACGATTCTGTTTTATTTTCTGCTGGGAAATTTAGGCCTCGATTTTCTCCATTCGGCCACCGATTTTTGTCGAATGGAAAGGCTGAAACAACACTCAAAATCGGGCCCCGGACAGCACAATTCGGGCCCTGATTTTGGCAGTTTCCAGGAACTCCAATTTTGAGTCACTTTCACAACGGTTTTTATTATTTATCTTTTGGAAACATCAACTCATGTTCAATGACAACCATTATATCATGCTCAATTATCATATTTATTAGTCAATGATATAGTTAACTTCCTCTACATCGCACAGGTCCAAGTACTATTTTGTTAATAAACATTTTATTGGTTCACTCTATTCTAACCAAATTTATAGTGTGTTCGATCTTAATCTCTTAGCAAATGAACATTTAATTCTTACGATAGCCCTAACTTCGAGAATGGATTCTCTCAAGTAGAATTTTCTCCATTTTTCTCAATTGTTACATTTACACCATTAAACATGAGAGAGAGAGAGAGAGAGAGAGAAAGAGAGAGAGAGAGAGAGAGAGATTATTATAAAGATAAAAGGATATTGAATGTGTGGTTGAGATTTTACAATTGAGAAAAATAGAGAAAATTCATCTGGACAGAATCCATTCCCCCTAACTTCTTAACAAATTTAAAATTAAGATTAAGCATAAATTTATAGGAAACTATATTGGTTTCATGCGTCTACATTTAATCTCGGTCATTTACAAGCTCTACAACTTTTTACTTTAATCTTAGTCATTCACAATCTCTACAACTTTTGACTTTCGTCACTTTTGACTCTAAAAATTAGCTAAAATGATTTAAATTAAATTAAAAACTACATAAAACTAACTCTAAAACAATGACTATTAAAAATTTATCATGCACTTATAAGTTTTAGATCTAGATACACACTCTTCATCCCCTATTTTCATTAATTTTTTATTTTAGTTTTTCAATTTTCAGATCTAAAAATATGGGTCCGTTTATTATAGCTTTTTTTAAAATAGATTTTTTTAAAGATGTTTTTGTTATAATTTTTTAAGGAAAACTTCAAATGTAAAATTCGTTTGAAATAGCTTATCTTAAAATGTTATTCTAAGTATTTTATCATTTTGTTATACTTTTTCGGATACTATAATTTTTTAAAAGAATCTCTAAAAAAATCCATTTCAAATAGTTTTTATAAAAATCATGTTTAAAAGATGTCATTTTGAAGAGAAAAAAAAGAGATATTTACTATGTAAAATCTCGAACAATGAATATTTAAGTTAATGAATGTTAAAATCTCTTCTTTAACATATACCAAATGATTTTGAAATAATTTCTACCATTTTTGAGTAAATTTTCAAAAAATCCATTTTTAAAAATACAAAGAAAAATGTAATTTTTTTTAAATCTATAACAAAGAGGCCCATAATGTTTCATTTTTTTAAAACCCGAAAGGGTATGGTTCTGTAAACCTAAAAGGGTCTAGTCACTAATTAACGTTTGGACTCATCCCTCGATCTGGGCCCGTACATGTGTTTTTGAAACCTATTGTGTTTGGTGGCTTGACTATTCTGACTCTCTGATGTTTCCAGATCTGTTGAGATTTGCAGGTTTCAAGTAGTCTTGTCTGCAGAGACACTCGGGTACTTCATGCTCGAAAGAGCTTTTTATGCTTGTTGTATTGCTCAGGGAGCTGTTGGCACTTGGGTTTGATACCGTGTTGGCAGTCGATCCACTCGCCGAACTTTAAACCCTAATTGTTCTTTGCAATGTTCATTTTTCGCATTTTTTGTAACTTGGTTTCGCGCCCGTACGCGGGTTCGCTGGGTTGCGCCCGTGATTAATGAATTTTTGTTAAGATAGATTAGGGTGAATCCACTAGGTCTGATTTATATTGTTGTATCCCCGTTTGGGTTTTACTTGGGTCAGGTTTGATGTCCCCCCGTCATTGTATCTCTTTCTTATTATTTATTTTAATCTTCCTTTTGATTAAAAAAAAATGCGTATATGTATTTTTAAGACCCACACGTAGTACCGTAGGCTCTAAATTTATAGAGTTACTCTGGAGAATCTTAAGGTCAGTTGTTGTACTTGTGTGTTAGATGTCTTAATCCATGTAAGAATTTCATTTTCCTTCTCGTTTGCGTGAGTAATGGTGGAATATCATATGATATTTTTGGCTATATTTTTAGTTATTTTCTTTGTATTTGAGGGCAAATAAGATTTACTCCTTATTTAATCTCCTAAACTATAACTTAGTTTATAAACTAGTCTTTAAACCATAACTATAATGTTCTCTATGATTTAGTATAATTATTTGAAAGTGTCTAAACTATAATGTATGTTCTCTCTGATTTTAACTCCTAAACTATATAAATATAATAATTAGTCCTTATAAATTTATAAAATTCGTTAATATAGCCCATACTACTAAGATGTTAGGGATTAAATTGACCAATTTTCATATGTTTTAGAGACTAGTAAATTGATGGGTTAGTGCTTGGAAGATTACTTATTATATTCATGTAATTTATGGGTTTTTATACACTCTATGAGTAGATAAATATATAAGTTTGAAACCAAATCAAACCCAACATATATAGCGATCTAGATCCAAATTACATGTGATATATCATTGCTAACTATGACTGTACTATAATTTGATTAGCCATAATTTGAAAATGGATCATATGGTTGGGAATTGTGAGCACGAAATTAATAATTATTTTGAAGAGACATGCATAATATACATACAAAGGGTCCATTTTACATGTTTACGTATAAATTTGAGTTCTGTCGCCATCATTTTCGTTGTCTGAAATATTGCAATGACTTTGCTTTTTGTTACTTTTATTTTATTATCTGTCTTTTATTCTTTTTCAATAAATCTTTCTGTGCAATGGGGACAATGAATGCCTCAAGGACTTATGCTTAGTGCTATGTCTTGTATTCAGCATCAAAATCTAAAAAACCATATCTGAGAAACTCAGAATCATTCTTGCTTTTGAAAACCTTTTATCTTTCAAGACCTTTTTGTGGATACCCCACGAGCATATAGTTAATTTTACAACCAAATAAAGTCTCATTTTTCAATAGCTATGGCCACCAAAAGTATAAAATTCGTTAACAAAAAGATAGTTTGATTCTATATAAAAAAAAGCCCTACCATTTATATTGAGAGGGGAAAAAAAGAATTTTTGGCTTTTGGGTTTTATACTTTGGATTCCTTATACCTCTTACTTTAAAGGTTATTTTGTTTACATGTAAAGGAAATAAGTGGGGAAGGTTATTTCTTTATTGTGACAAAGGTCCCTTAATAACATCTAAGACAAAAAAAGAAGGCATGTGTAAATGGTCCCCTAGTTACATGAGTGCACATGTCAATATGTTATCCTCCCATCTCATCTATATAGATCTATGTATAAAATATATGTTATGTTAGTTAGTAATTTTTTTTTGTCTTAGATGAAGTGGTAATCCACTGAAATTAAACTCACACATAATTGTGAGGTTCTATGTTTGAACCCGAGTCACAACATCCGGCCTTGCAATTTCGGCATTTACCAGTTGAGTTAGGACTTCTAGACTAATTAATAATTTAACTATTTGATTTAGTGATAATAATTAATAAGCACTTCTTGGTTATTTCTTTCCATGCCATAATGATAAGTAAATTATAAGCTATAGAAAGTCATCATGATCGATAAACCAAACTCCCATAAATATATATGTTATCATTGGGTTCTCATGATGGAGAATATTGGTGGAAATCTATCAAATACATTATACATGCCAAAATCCAAAGTTCACATCTAGTAACTTTTTGTATCCAATTAGATGGCTTCCCTAACTTCGGATATGCCAGCCACTCTCCTTCTCAGAATATGTCCCATTACCCATTATTCATGTCGTTCCTTTATACTCCCTCCTCCTCCGGTTCTATTTATAAAAAATATTTGACTTTTTTGATTCATTACATAAATGATGTATTTGGTCCATATTTTAGACAAGATACATTAATTACACAATGAATCTAAAAAAACGTTTTCTTATAAATAAGACCGGAGGGAGTATATCCTCATGTATACATGAATTAAGAGGTGTTTGAGTATATAACTTAATAGGTCTCGCTAACAAGTGTCTTACGGGTATTTGTTAAAGAATTCAAAAATGTAAATAATTGATAATTTTTACGTAGAAAAAATTCTTCTTTTATATTTTTATGTAAAGAATTCAAGATAAAATTTTCACTTTAAATTTTTTATCAAATATCCTAATAGCACTTGTTAGCATGTCGCTAACTTAATTGATTCTTTATGATATGAGGCTCACATGACATAATCACCATGTTAGATAGATAAAAACGTTAAATGTAGTATAATTAAGCTAATAAGACTTTTCCATTTAACGAATTTTATTTCTATTTGGTTCTCTTTACGAGCCAATGATTTCAAACCGTTTATCTAATCCACGCTTATAAAGTAAGAAACTAATGTATATTGTTTTATAATTAAAGTGAGGTTATGGTAATAAATTTCTACATCAACTATGTGTAAGTTGTTTGAATGAGCTATCTTGCAAAGCTTACATATAGAAAATTTAAAGTCAATAAGGCATTAAAATGTCAAAATTCTAACAACCAAGCTAATTCCTTCAAACAAATGGCCAACATTCGATAATAATTTGAGATCCTCGGCCTTTGATTTTATCCAACTACGAAAAAATATATTTGCAAGTGTTTGCACAAATAAACTATTGATTGTCTCTGATATGACCAATCAAACTACATGTTGACAAGTTATTTGTGAAGTTGAGAGGATGTTGAAATTTTTGTTTTTGAAGGACCCATAAAAAATATGTCGAAAATAACTCTTTTTAAAGGACACTAATTATGAGCGCACTAATTATAAACTACTTTTAAAAGCTTTTCTTAAATATATTTGCGAAAATATTAATTATGAGTTAAAAGAAGTGCTAATAATTTTTTCAAAGGCTCCACAAAATGAAATTAAGGATCAATATTTTGTTTGTAAGACCTAACTTATTTATCAATGTTGATATTGTTAGGTTGAACACCTTCACCCAATTTTGAATCCGAGATCTCATTATTTTGTATGGCCATGCCACACACCTCAAAAATCTGATTCTTTATTTAGAATATGTACCGAAATTGGATTCTCAAATTCTTTTACAATTTAATTAATTATGGGAAATGATAACCAATGCCCCGGGCATTGGTTAAGGAATTATAAAAGAAAATGTTTTCTTGAAAATTATATATTGTACTTTTTGAAACTCGAAAAGATGCTGTCTTTTATGCTGACTTTGTTTTTTCTTTCCATTTTTGACTGCTTGGGCACTGGTTAACATGACTCTTTAATTATTATGCAGTGTCAGTATAGTAGTTAAACTCTTTTTTATCTTGTTCTCTCATTACTTACTTTTTTATACTTTTTTTTTATCTTGTTCTCTCATATGTTTCATATACCACCTTTTTAAAATAAAATGAAAAACTGTATTTGACCAACAACAAGAAAACTGTCATTTTTTGTATTAAAAATTGTTCTCTTTTTTATTAAGGGTCAAGATCTTATTCCCCTCTCATGTCATTGGAAGGGATCAACATCAATCGAACCCCTTACAATTGCCATAAAGATTCCTTGTGTGTGTGGAGCATATATATTATGAGTAAATAAAAGTATTTATTTAGTCACATGCAATTGAATTTAACTAAATAGTTCAAATAAAATCTTTAAATATATGGTTTACCTAATATTTTTAAATCTTGCGTGATCTTTTAAAAGGAAGAAAATTTCGAAAGGTTAACCAGAAGTGTCAATTTTAATCTAATAATAAGTGTGTGGATGGATGTACAATCAAGATTAAGACAGTAACTAAATCAATACCCTCATACACGTGCATTACTTTTGATGGAAAGAGTTAATAAAATGGACCAGCCTTGTCTATGCTAATCAAAGTTTTAATGGCAATATTCTCTTTCTATCCCACGGTTTGTCTTAATATCTGTCTCATTAATCCTGCAATTACAAATCAAACTTTTGATTACAATCCAAAAACTTTGTCCCACATGAACTTGAAGAGGAGCCTCTCTAGACTATCATTCACCATATAGCCGCCAAGCAATCGGTTGATGAAAATAATAAATTCAATGGCTAATTTTGTTAACTTAGCACTTAATTAATGTATACTAATATTTTCATGGCTCCCACCAATTTGACCTATTGCAATATTGCATTAACTGATTTAACAGGCTGCTTTACCTTTAATTAATAATAAAAATTGACACGTCTTAAATAATTGACAAGTGGAATATATAGGACAATTGATAAGAGGGATCCACATATTAGAGCTAGGAACTATCCTTAAAGGCATTCATAAAGAAGAAATAGTATTGTATGTACTACGTATGGGAAGACAAAGATGCCTCTTCAATACGAGGATGATCCAAATATGTTGTATTAAAAAGTTTGAAATCCTATTTGCACCATATAAGGCAAGAAAATAATTCATAAAGTAAGGAAATTTCCTTGTGTGTACGATAAATCAATAAGGTGGTCCAATCAAATGTCCTTGAACCATGCATATGATCAATAATTATACATAGCAAACATCCAAGAGCAATAAGAGAAATAGTTAGTCAGCTTAAATTGTCACCATGTAGGTATAATTTTCTTCACTATGGTCCATCTTTGCAGTGACATAGTTAGATCATGAACATGGGTTTTTAGACAGAATTGTATGGATGATATCCAATCAATGGCATATGGGTGTCATGCAAAGGAAGTGATGATAAGATTTCAAGACAAATGCCTAACATGCATAAGATGGTCACTTTTTCTGCGAAGACATGGGAATAAAGCCATGGTGCTGTGACTGTGTAAGTGTTGTTGTATGCAAAAATAATATACCTTGTGTCGGGGATTGAGGCAAAATGACAAGTTCTCTCTATAAGTCTAACCTTTAATTAAGCCTTTGTAGAGAATAAATTCTGTACTAAAGTACCTTTTTTAAGATCTGTTGCTTTTTTAAAAAAAATTATACTCTTCTGCTTCAAATATGCAAATTTTAATACTATATACTAGTAATTGATATAATCTTCAAATGTAATAAAGGCATCTTGAGCTGCATAGGTAGTAGTTGCTACCCTTCTTCCAATTCATTATGAAACATTTATTTGACAAGATGTATCATCTCTGATGAAAAAGTTGAAATGTTTGGGTGGTCAAAATATGAAAATAAATGTTCCTCATATGAAGATCTATGTCTGAATGAATGAATAGATGAATGCAAAGCAGAAACTGTCGGAAATTTCAGGGGGCAAGTGATGTAGTATAAGGATATAATAGAACAGCCTGGAGATGGTCACGAGCAGGAACTGGTTATTTGAAGAGTCATAGTCAATGATAATTGATAGTACCTTCTTTATTGCCAGCGGGACCAAGAAGTGCATCAAGTTAACAGTTATGCCTCGCTAGAATCCAGATATGGCCTTAAAGTTTATTTACAATTCAGTATAATGAAAAATCTATAATGTTTGGATTGACGATAAGTTTGATAAATACAATATGTTATCATAATTAACATCGACAAAAGTTATGCGTTTTGATGAATTACTGTTTACAGTGTAAAAGTGGTTTCGTCAAACTTACCGTGATTCCAAACATAATGACAAGTTATTGTATTTGGTAAACCATGACTGAATCCTTTATAAGATTCATGCGTAGATTTCATCAAGAGCAGAATTCATTCAAGGGTCAATTAAGAAGCTGATATATAGAATGAAAGAAAGTAAAGCAGATGTGTGAAAACTGAAAAGATATCATAATCATAAAATTTATAATTGCTATTAATGAATTCAATACACATCACACAGGAAAAAGGCTCCAAAAACCTTTTTTTCTTCTTAAGCCAAAGCCAATTAGGCTAATATGAAAAGAGGTAAAAACAAATGAAAAAATCCAAAATAAAATAAAACTATAGATACGTGTTTCCATCACACACGTTGGACACCAGATAATGGGTCCTGTATAGTTAGGCCAAAACTCAAGGCCAAAATAAAAAATATATAATTCCCGCCAAAAATAAAACAGAACATCACGTGCATTGCACACACCACGAAAAGTCCACACAATGCAGCTAGCTTCAACTTACTACGAGTAACATTTTTTTAACTGTGGGATCCCATCAAAGTGACTTGTGCAAGTTGAAAGAAGAAAGTATACTGTCCAAAATGAGGAGCTTGACTAAGAAAAACCCATTATAAGAAATAGTTCAAATTCCAAAGTTTCAACCCAATTGATATAACTGCTCTGTAAGACTCTGCTTTTCGTTCAAAGCTTTCAAGCAATGTCCCACAATGTTCTCCCCTTTCAACAAATAACCAAAACACATTTTGAGTTCAGAATTCCCACTTCTTTCATCCACACTTACAGTTTACATGACCAATCCATTAATTGCATCTTTGTGGAGTATACTATTTCCCTTCTCACTCTCTACATGTCTCTCATTCACTTTCCCCGAGGGAATCTGCAAAGCCATTGCTGAATGACTATACCCACCAACAAGTAATAATAATAATAATAACAATAATAATAAAACCTCACAACTCTCATGCAATATTGTAGTAACGTGCCCCATGACTCTAAGTCAATTATGAAACTCAAAAACCTTCTATAATAAAATTTTGAGGTTTCTGGACAAACTTGGACCACCACCTTATTTATTTTAAGTTTTTTTCTTCCTTTATTAGTACTACTATTCTTTTTTTTTTCTCTCTTTTCATTGGGAGTTTGATCCTTTGTCATCATCTACCCACAAACAGTTATTTAATTTCCTTCTTTTATAGGATGATGATGATGAGGAAGGAGAAGAGGAAGATGACGAGACACATGACCTCATAAGGGGCTGAATTGTCACTCGCATCTGTGGCAACACTTTAGGTGGTTTCCTTTGGTGATTGTCAATCACAAGTTCTTGCATTAACCCGTAGCACCCTATAATTTTCTCCTGAAAAATGAAATAAATGTGCTTTAATAAACAACTTAATAATGTTGTTACTATTTAAGCATATACAACAACTATCAAATGTTCAAAACATGCTTATTGCAATGACACCATAATTTAGTCAACAACTGCACTAGTTTCAACAAAAACATGATAATTTTGTTAAATTCATCGCAATTCCAAACATTCACTTACTTTTCTTAGCCCCTCGCACCACGACTCGGCATGCTCGGGCTTAACGAGAGACCAATTAGGAATTTCGTTAGCTGCATAGAGTATAGCCGCGGCAGCAATGCATGAGGGCCAATATGCAAGAATGCTGGCCTCTGCAAAAATATATTCACAAATTGAAGAAAAGTTAAAGAACTTCACAACATTTTGTTGACACAAATTAATTCGTCCCAACCATCTCAACTACTCGTGATTGACATTTCATATCTTTATATAGCTATAGCAATCAAAAGTATGCATTTGGGTCTACCTTGGATTTTAGATAAAATAATCTGTGTAGCTCGTGAAATGAGAAACCCAGTAAAAGTTGAAGTTGAATCTAACTTGCACGCAAAGAAACTGAGGAAGCTAAATGGGGTAACCGATCTTAGCCTCCAATCCAAGACACTTAGAACAAGTAGCTCCATTCTTCTAATTGTTATGGCTTCAAACACGTATTTGACACCTTCTACCTATATTAAATTATAAGAAATTTATAAAGTAATGTCAAGTATAATGTAATAGTACATAGCTAAGGACAAAACTTGAGTTAGCATAAATTAAATTAACTAATGTAGGAGTATTATTTTTATTTTAATGAAGAATGTGGTTTAATATTATTTTTCTAAATCCTAATTAAGAATAGGACCATACAGAAAAATATATACCTGAAGGTCCAATAGAGAAGGGACTAAAGTTTCTTCCATCTTTGCAGCTAAAGACAAGCAAGCAACTGATAGAAGTTGCAGTGGCCACCCATTTGTTTGCTGTAAACAAACATATTTATATGTATCAAACAGTAAGTTAAAAACAAAAAAATAATTATCATCATTATTATTATTTTATCACGACTAACTCATCATACTTTCTGACACATTTTCCCACGCGCAATGCACGTGCCTAACGTACTCAAAATATGACCAAGCTGTCATTCTTCTTATCTTTCAACAAAATCATTAGGATTAGTTACTATAGTACTGAGTATAATTATATAGTTTTGTTAATATTTTTAAATATTTTTTTGTTTTATAATTTTAAATCATTCTTGATTTTTGTTATGGTGAAATAATTCTTGATACACAAATAGTAATAGAACAAGACGTAAAAAAGTAAGTATAGTAAATACAGTGAATCCCGTCAAAAAAAGAAGTAAAAATACCATAAAGGATAAAGCATAAAAAAGTACAAAAAAAGTTTCATGGAAACTCAATTTTCTTTATGCTCCATTGACCCACCTAGTAAGTCACATGTAAAATTATATTGTTCCATCCATAAAAATGTAAAATTATTGCTAATTTACTTGAGTATATGGTTAAACACGTTGAAAATTGAAAAGTTATGGTTAATCATAATCAAGAAGTTTAATTAATTAAAATTTTGATTGAGCCAAAATTAACCTTATATTCAATTAGATTAACAACACTTTTAAACGTATTGGACTTAATGTGGCAATTGTACAAAATAAATGGGTGTCAGAATATCATTATTCTAAAAATATTACTATTTTTATATCTAATTTATAAATCAAGATTAATTAAAGCTTTAAATTTTAATAATGTAGTAAAAGAATTCCATTTTCTTTTGTATACATTTTTGCAAAAAGGCACTTGGTACACAAAGTACGAAAATAATATTCTTCATACACGAATTTTAATGAAAAAAATAACATTTGAACAACTAAGATGTAACAACTTTTATAACAACTTATAAAAATACACCCAAAATAAATATTAACTTGATTTTTAAAAAAAATGTCTCAAGACAATTGTTAGCATTTTTTTTCATTTAAAAAAGATTATTAGTAAATTACAAACTTATAATAGAGGATGTCACGGAACTTTTAGATTTAGATTGTTCAAATAACTTTTCACTTCCGAAAAAAGGTTGTGAAATGATACATTCGCTCTTGTTGATTCATTATCAACAACAAAATAGTAATTTTTGTTAGGGGAACTACTAATAAAATTTATTAGACAACTACTCCCCTATGTCACATTTATAAGAAAATTATTTTTTAGATTCTATATAAAACGTTCGTACATAAACATTTAATAATAAGAGTACAAAGTGTAGATAACAATCTAGTCAGTCGATTAACTATAAACGCTCATTAAAAATGTTAAACCTTTAAAATATTTTTTTTTTTAAGGAACCTTTAAAATAACCATAAGAAAATTTAAATCAATTAAACATTTAAAATGATTTTTTATTGTAATAATGTAGCATGAGAATTAATTTTCACTTAGGGAAGTCATACATAATTAATTACCGCGTAGAATTTTCATTTTCCCAGCACATGCATTCGCAGACTCAGTAATTAATGTTCCATTATCCTTTTAATTTTACTTTATTTAATTTAATTTAATATTGAATATCACGAAACTTGACTTCACAGAACTCACCGGCAACCGCCGAGAATTCAAGAACCGATCCATATAGTTCACGGCAAGATACGCCGTAATCGGTTGAAAACCATAATAACCCTGCACCTGCACACACCAGATCACAACCCGATTCACATCAGAAAAAACAAAACAAAATCTACATCAACCGTAACCGTTTTCTTATACACAATCACCACCGGTGCATTTTAGCATCATCCACCGTATGAATGAATCTGAGATTTTACCTTTAGGATCCATCGAATGGATTCATCTCTAGCATCGGAATCGAACGAGCTAGATTCCATCTTCGCGAAATAATCGAATCCGATGACGAATTTACGTTCGTCTTCGATTAATCCGGCGATGAACTCATCCTCCGGCGGCGGATACGATTCAACATCGGATAAGCTTTCGGTCGGCGAATCTGAGGATAAGATGCTGGAGGTTTCCTCGCCGCATAAGAGGTCGGAGTCGGTGAAGAAGTTGGAGTATGAAATCGACATCGCGATTCATTCCGGTGTTGTCATGGTTTTGGGATGATCGGAGAAGACGCCGGAGGTTGATCGGAGAAGTTGCCGCCGGAGTGGATAGCGTTGGTGGTGGTGGTGAGAGTGTGAAGTGGGAGAGAGTGTGGGTTGTTGAAGAAAGGTACTTGTTGTAAGTTCTTTGGGTGTTTGTTTGAATATAAATATGCGATTTTGGAAGGAGATTTTTGGTTTCCCGGGAAAAAAAATGGGTTTTCTGATTTTTTAGCGCCAGTTGTACAAAGCATGTGCTTCTGGAGGGTGAAAATTACCTCAACAACCCCTTGGTAAAATTTAGTGATATTTATTTTTAAATATATAGAAGTAAATCATCAAAAAGTAATATTTGATTATGTTAATATTTTATGTTATTTTAACTATTTGATTATGAAAAAGTTTTTTCATTAGATTTCTCGTCATGTGATAAAAACGCTTATAAAGATAGGGTCAATTTGGTGGTTTACTTCTGAAAATAGGTTTTGTCTACGAAATGGTATTGCATTGTATACAAGTGTTTTTTTACTATCGGATAAAATAATCACATCATGTTTCATTTAATTTTTTTTACTTTCTAAGAAACATGTTTCATTCAACTTAACGGTTAGATTTATTGACAAATTGATGGAAATTACCTTGTGTTTGATGCAAGATTTATCTCACTTGTGCATTATAGAATTGGACAATTAACATTACCTTTGTTTAAAATTAACAATAATAATCATGTAAGACAACTCAATTGGTAGCTCCAATGAAAATAATATGTAGAGACTGAAGTTTGAACCTCGAATTTCCCAACCTCTCCAAACTCAAAGTTAGATAAAGCATTTGTAGATGTTAGTTGCGAGACATTGGGTTAGGTTTATAATCACACTCATTGTCTGAACATAATGCCTCTCTCTTTTAGCTAACTGAGTGAGACATCGGAGGATAAAATTCGAGTTTATCTCCTGTTATTTGTAAGATATCAATATCTACAAAGGGTGACAGGTGAAGCTATAATTGATATATGATTAGTTTATAGTCGATTAAGAAAAGACATTAAAAGACTAGCTATAATCCTAACACATCTTGCTTATTGTTTATTCCACCTCACTCAAATTATGTCAATAAAACTACCATCTATTTACTTCCACCACATTTTAACAATCATAGTAACTAAACAGTTAATTAACCAAGACTTAATGGATCAATAATTTACAATACTTTGAAACCGCTTGTAAAACGACTCATTTAATGGCGTCGCTGTCGAGGATTTGCGTAAATTGACTATACAATTACTTTTTATTGTTTAAAAATCTGTAAATTAGTCAGATTTAGTGATTACTTCTTTTTTCTTTTATACTATTATCCTTTGTGATTTTATTTTTTTTTGCTTAAATGCAGTTTTAGCCTTCCTATTTCTACTGATTTTGGATTTTAATCCCGATATTTTAAAACTTGGAATTAGCCGCCTTATTTTGTATGCTCGCCTAACGAATCAAACTTTCTTCATTAGAGCAAAAAGTAAGTTGTCTACTGAAATTTCTTGACACCACCTTAGTTCACTTAATGGACTAAATCTCGCATAGCGAACTGCCTTTGACAAATCTCTTTGGAACTCTCTGTTTTAGCTTGCTTTGACGTCACTCAGCTTGCCTAGTGAGTCAGGTTGGTCCCAAATGTCTTTATAATGCACTGGTTTGGCTTTGAGTGCGCCTACTTGCATTCTGCATTGATTTAGCTGTATCCAAAACCTTCGAAAAGGTGTGGGAACACAAATGTAATAGCTTCTTGGTATAATTTTGCAATATAAATTGTATTTACATATAATTGAGGTTTTTGTATTTGATTATTTGCAAAACAAGTCGATAAGTGCTACGAAAATTAACTGTAATTTGGGACTGATAAATCTCATCTACTTTGAACTTTGTTTGTCCTCAAACAAATGTCCTCAAAAAGATAAAAGGTTGACCCTTGGAAAATGATTTGAATACAAGAATGGATTCACAAAGTTTTTAGTGAATCAATCATTTTGATAGAAATGATTAATAATGCATGACTCAATTGCAAATTGTAAGGGAAAGTCTTATGGTTGCTACTATCATGGAATCATACCATGAATGTGAAATAAGTTTTAAATACAAAATTTATTTCATACATTTCAAGTCAATATCATGTTAGATATTGAATCACACTTGACAAACTTCTTTAGAAGTAAATAGTTGAAATTAAGTACATACGTGAATTGGAACTCACGTTAAACAATTATGCTAACATCCTGATCAAGTTAGGTATTCATCTAAGCATACCAATTTGAAAGTATTAAAACATAGATCACTGATGGTCGTATTATGACAAGTGTACCAAATCATTTACCAAGTCATAAAGTGTTAAGTAGAGTATCGTATCCACAAAGATTGTCATTTCGTCCAAGCAATTCGCGTTACTTATTTTTGTAAGTTGACAGTATAAAAGTTAGGTTGCAATTTTTATCTGTTTGCAAAACAATAGGTTTACCTGTTTTTGGTTGTAGAAAAGTAAGCAGCGGTTAGGATTCTTCGAATGCCCCCCATATATATTGTCGTATATTAAGTAACAGTAATGTCGCGTTTATTTATCTTAGGTAGACTATACAAGTGATCAGGTCGTTGGGACATTACTAACCTATTTTGGTTTATCCCTCCGATGGCTAATTGCACCTTCTGATCGCATGATGATCCTTACGTGCGGGGTCTTGCTAATTCAAAGGTAATTGAAACATAAACTTGAATTGGCTTTTCAGTGTTTCCCAAGGCAATGAAGGGAAAGGTTCCCTTAGGTCTGCCCATTTATGAATTTTAGGACACTCATAGCACACTCTCTATACGTTCTTAGTAGTTCTACAAACGGGCAGCCCTAATCTACGTCTACCTTACTAATGGTTTCAAGAGAATGGTTCTATTAAGCTACGGCTTATTTCCTTCAGCTAGGCACTTGTTTCCCTAATTACTAGTTAATTCCTAGGTTCGATAGGGCCCCACCCAGTCTTAATACTTTAGCTACTAAGTACCTACGACTAGGGTCAACAATCTTTTCAGTATCTTTGCCTAATTAGTAATCATTTACTTCCTAGACATATAGTTATCAGTAAAAGGATATAAATATCAAGATATAAGCATCCAGTTAGAGATAGCAATATTAGGTACTGTCACAACCTAAGTATCTAATATAGGGTTGCACCTATCACAGAAATAAACCATTTCCTAACAAAACTTAATAGCGAACAAAAAATAAATAAAATATAAACGACATTAAATTAAATAAATATCCAACAAAAATTTACAGAGGTTCATCTTAGAACTCTAACCTAAAATTTTTTAGTTACACATGGAGAAGATAGAAACTCTCCTGAAGCTCAAAAGTTGTCTTCCTCTTGAACGACCATAGTTCTGAACGAGAATTTCCGAATGTGAAAGGCTGGTATTTATAGTGAGAGTTTCTACCTAGATTTGAGCTAAAAGTGCGGACTTTACCCAAAACAAAAGCCAGGAAAGACATTTGTGCCCCGCATTTTCATATGCACGGGGCACATTGCTAGTGTGCCTAGCGCATGAGTGTATGGCCAAAACCATGCCCTAGGCGCATGACATGTCATTCCATGTGCTAGGAACATGGTTCATGTGCTAGGCGCATGACATCTTTCCTGGGCCCAAATTATTCGATTTCTTATCGTTTTAGGTCTTCGTCTTCAAATAACTTGTCTCGGAACTTGGGAACAAAATTCCTCCCATTTGTAAGCCTTCTCAGGCCTCTTGAATCTTCATTCTTTGTTTCCTTGAATCTTCACAATTCTTCAGATGTTCTTGATTTTCTGATTTTCATGATTTCTTCGTGAATTACTTCAAAAAAACCCCTAAAATTGCTATGTTTCGGAAAAACTGGAATTACAAACTCAAATATAGAAAACATTACAAAAGTCCTGAAATCATAGGCAATCGTTCTAATACTCCTCCTTTCTTTATGCTAAAACCTAATGAAAATAGCTGAAAAACATGCTAAGAATAACGTAAGATGATTGTTGCTTGTCCTCAAGTAACGAAAGAAAAATAATAATTTATTATTTGCATTTTTCAGGAAAAACATACACTTACGGGTGTTGTGCTTAAGAATCATTCATCACATTTATAACAGAGCATCAACAAACTTACCACCATACATTCAAAACCTTATTCAATTATTTGTAATTGTTAAGAGAAGTATCTTTCAGTAGTGATTGAGCAAATGAAGTCTCTTGGAGTTGTCCTTAAGCATAGAAGTCTCTTTCTTGTGTGATTGAGCATAGAAGTCTCTTGGAGTTGTCCTTGAGCATTGAGAAGTCTCTATCTTGTGTGA
>Ga0315913_1001452_pt1 | contig 26164 bp, 9 predicted proteins | sample MpolsnodulesMG_FD_207736 | JGI IMG/M metagenome (GOLD analysis project Ga0315913, IMG submission 207736) | Medicago polymorpha root nodule microbial communities from Los Angeles, California, United States - small nodules | ecosystem: Host-associated > Plants > Roots > Nodule | place: USA...
AACTTTTCATCAGGTGAATTACTCATCCCCTCCATTAAATTCAGTACATGAGTTTAAAATATTCACACATAGTGCACCAAACACTTTACTAGACCCTTGTGGTACTCCCTTGGTCCTTGATATATTATAAGACTCGTTGAACTAGTACTATGAATTTATGAAATTGAAAATATTATTGATTATTTATTAGATTAAATTCGTTAAATGTCAACAAAAAAAATAATTTTCCCTCAAAAATAAAACAAAATAACAAAATTTGTTACTCAATTTTTCCACCAAATCAATCATTCGTCTTGATAATTTGTATTGGAATTCATTACATCGCATCTTTTTTCCAATCCTTGCAATAAAGATGATAAAATTACCAGGAATAATTTGAAGAGAAAATATTAATACTAAGAAAATCTTACGAAAAAATACACAAATATCTCAATAGTCTTGAATAAATGAGGAGTGGAGTATATTCTCCATCCTAATAAAGAACATTAATTGGCAACTAGTAATAATGTAGCAACCTTAATTATCTGAGAGGCATGGCTGAATTTACACAACATCAGCAACTATAAAATTTGTTATGGCATTTGGAAAAACCATGATGAGGAATTTGATCCCTTTTTCAGTCAAGACTCAAGAGCATGACCCTGATCTAAAATCTTCAATGTGATCAATTTCGAACGACATTTTCGCGCATAGAATCACCGGATAGTGGAACTCGATGTCCTTTGGGAAGGACTTAGAACACTAAGCCTGGATTTTTGTTGGTGTTGGCAGTACATCATGCAGTAGTTGGAGCTCTAATATTGGTTTTTTCATCATATTTGTTGATGGTGAGGCTCTTTTGGTTGTGGATTATGAAAAGTGAAGATATGGTATAGACCAAAAGTAGGAGACCAAAAGTGTAGTCTAAAAGTTCCTAATAAAACAACTGGACACATATAAGCAATCAATTGTAGCAGATTCGTTGAATTTATCTAATAATGAATAGATGATATAGTCTTATCAAAATATGTTAGCTTCGTATAACACCATAAGCCAAAAGAGGCAAATAAGGATGAAGACAAGAGTAGCTTGTAGTGCAAGTCATGTAGCACAATTATAGAGTAGTACTTGGTGATTTATAGTACAATAAAAATTGTCTAAAATTACTGATTCTAAGTTCTTGTTAATTCAAAAGAATATTCTCAATTTCATTCAATTCAAAATATGGTATCAGTTTTCTCTCTCTAGAGAGAGAAGTTAATACCATCCTAACCGAATTTGGGATTCGTTTTATGTTGTGTTTTCATCTTTCTTCATCATAATTCAGCATTTTTTATGCGTTTTTCCGCACTTTCTTGTTGAATTGTTCGTTTTTGTCGATGCTTCAATATTCTGAAGTTTTCTTCTTGGTTTTCTCTCAATTTGTGGTTTTGGTGTTTTGCAAGATTTCTCGGTTCTTCATCATTTTCTTGTGAATTTCAATGTTTTTGGCTCACGATCTTCATCAATTTCTCTGATTCGCTAATTTCTAATACAGATTCAATCTTCTATGTTCATCCTAATAATGGTCTGAGTTCCGGTTATGGTTACACCTCTTCTTATTGAATCCATTTACTTATCTTGGAGTAGATCTATGTTTATCCTAGTGAAGGTCTGAATTCCGTTACAGTTTCCTTAGCAGAGTGGTAAGTATGCAAGTTTTTATCAAACAAATAAAAATATCGTAGCCACAGAGACCTTACTTAGTTGATTTAAGTTCGTATTGACAATTTTTTTGAACAAAAATTAGTATTATAAAAGTGTTTAGGTGGTTTCAATAAAAGTAAAAGAGTCTTGCTATATGGTGCGAGAAATTTCATGCACGACATGCTCGTGAACACACAATTGCTTGGTTAATGACATTCTTCTTTTTGGCTTATGGTATTATAAAATAAAAGATCAACTGAGATATAAAATATAATATAATAAGTTATAAATTACTCATAATCTAAAATTGTTGTGTTGTCGGTTGCACCATCATCGCCATTGTCAATGTTGCACCGATAAAAAGCATCACAACACATAAAGATGCTCCAAATTCATGTTTTATTCTCTAAATCAGTTGAGTTAAACTTAACTCACTACAAGATCAAGTGCCAAATGCCAAGGCATAGCTGTCTAACAAGGTTAATTACAAAGAGGAATGGTTTGTGCAATTTCAACGAATTTCTTTGTCGTGCCTTTCAGCGTTTTCCAAAGTAAAATTGAACAATATAGATAAAGTGTCTTGAGATTTTTTCCACCAAATCAATCATTTGTCTCAGTGATTTGTATTGGAATTCATTACATCGCATCTTTTCCCAATGCTTCAAATAAAGATGGTGAAATAACCTGGAGTGATTTGTAGAGAAAACAATCAATACTAAAAATATCTTACGAAAAAACACACAAATATCTCAATAGTCTTGAACAAATGATAGATCTATTTAACTTCCATGTGTGAACTGAAAATATATTCATTATGTACTTTAAAACTATTATTTATTGAAAATGCAACAATCGAAATACCTTGATAGTGAACCATTCGGATTTAAATTCGAAATAAACAAAGTGAAAAACCAAAAGAATCAAGAATGCCTTCACAAATAAACAAAGCGCCCACAACGGAACACCTCTCTACATGGATGTTTAAACCTTTGTTGCAACTACAGCCATCACATCCAAAAGGCACACCATTCCGGTTTTGGAGACACAGGACGGTATATTACGTGCTCAAGTGTAGCAACAGTAAAACACTGAAGTGTTCAAAAGCACAAGTAATCCTCTCCAAACGATTGTTCAATACCTTCACCTTGAACTGTTACCCGAAGTGAGCAGTGAATATTATCTGGTGGCTGCGACAATATAGCAAGATGAGTTGGACCTCCTCCCGAGCCATGTACAGTGGCCAAGCAGCTGAAGATGGCCGGCATCTTTACGCATCTGAGTATCCTATCATAACATCTTGCTTTCCATTAATAGGTTTCTGTAACCAATCTATATAGAAAAGTCGTGTGACCGCAGCAAGAGCAGGCTCGAGATCAGCGAGCTTTTTAAACAGAGGGACAACTTTTAAAAGGCTGCTTCACGTGACATTCACATTGTAAAAGCTCGAAAGCAAGCACATCAGACATGGATTTTGCCATTGAGATGTTATATTCACCGAAGTTGTCTGAGGGAAGTTTTGAAATGACATTGAAAGTTTCCAAAACATCAGCAATTTCTTCTGTCTTAGGGAGATCGTGGCCGAATAGATGGCACTTTCCACTAAGCTTGGATAAGAGCCATTCTTGCCTGCGTTCCTCTGACCATTCTCGGTAAGATCCAATCTTTAAGTGTTTTGTGGTTACATCCATAACATCAGTGTTCCTGTATGATTCCTGGCAGAAATCTAGTCGTACGAGTGAAAGTCCAAATGTAGAAACTTGATGCAAGAAATCGAGAAGGCTTCCATCTGATATCGATCAGTCACCACATGCATAGAGTGACCTATAAATCAGTTCATGAGGTTCCAAAAACTACAAGAAAAGAAATGGACGTTAGAGAGTGTAACCATTCAGGAACAACGATTCCATTGGTGTTATCTTTTAACAGTGTATTGCACTGTTGTGAGGATAGTACCTGATCAACATTTGGGAAGGTTGTCTCTTCCGGGATTTCAGAGTTCCCATTAGCTAATAACTCTGAGAAGAATGACCCAATACGGTGCCTCTGGAACAGAATAATGCATACCAATATAATGTACTGTGTCTCTCATTGAGCATATATGCAGCTCATCGGCCCTAACACAGAGCTTGGTGTTGCAACGTCACATAGACCACTGCCAAAGAAGACAAAAGCAAGTATTTAAGAATCATGTACTTAATGCTTTATGAAATTTCGTTATAATTGCAGAGAAGTACGAATTTTCAGCCATCATTATAACCAAAAATAATTACCCTATGATTACCTGCAATGTCCATTAGACATATTGTAAGGGGGAAAATTGAATTTATACCACATGAATAGTTGCGGAAAAATTAAGGTTTTGTATTAAAATAGTTGTGCTCATTAGTTCATTTCTTTGGAAAAATAAATATACCATCACAATCTCCCATTTAAGAATAGAGTTGGTTAACAGGAGCATTATATGTGCATATTCGTTTACTCCAAAGTTCTTTAGAGCTGTGTCTACACGACGCAAAAAAATTGGCACTCCATTCCAAATTGTCTCATGAAAGTAGCATATTGCTTCTATCATCTCATCTTGTGGTGTACGAGGAGTTCTTTGAATTTCATCTGTGCGAAATGCAGCTTGAATCTGTTCATGACCAAACGTCATTAGAGCTGTAGGTTTATTATAAAAAAATTGTAAGTAATTCTACTAACCACTAATTCATAATCCTAAAATTCATTCATATTTTAAACAATAGCTGCAAAAATATATCATGCAATTCAAAATGTGATGCTATATGCAACTATATGCAACGCTGGCAGACATGCTCTACAGACATTAAGTGTATGAGATGCAAACAATTGCTAAATCGTACATGTATGAATTGATCGGCGTACCTTATACAAATTCAAGAGATCACCTCTAAGGGAGAGATCAGTATGAGAGGCTGAACTACCTTCATCCCGTTAGTCCGACATGTTAAGGTACAATGAGAGATAGGTGGAGTCATATTTGAATTTAAGAAAGCTTACAATCCATCAATATGAACCATTGAACAAATAGTTTCATGATGCAACACCTTCATCTCCAAGGTCCTCCTTACGGACCCCAATAAAATTGTGAGCTTTCCTTATTTCTTTCTCTTCCTTCCTCTTCCTCCTTCTTCTTTCCTCTTATCTCTTCTTTTCTTTTTTGAATCATTGAGGACAATGCTTCACCCAAGTGTGGGGGGAGCCAATAAAGTGTCTTGTTTAAGTTAAGTGTCGTAGTGTTTCCAAACTCAATTGAATTTTAATTTTTGTTTTGTTGCAAAAGGCATGTAAAACAGCTTGTTTTTATTGTGAATTATGACATAAATTTTTTTGTTGTCTCTTCCAAAATGGTTGTTTCTTTTTGTACATGAAAGTAATTTCTTGTGTTTTAAGTGTTCTTGCTATACCCACATCATGTTTTATTGTGAAAATTCTCCAAAGAGAAAAGCACAAAGTTGCAGTCCTTAAGTAAGTGTATGAGTAGGTATTTTAAGGAGCACGTTCTAACTCTAATGGTAAATTGACCCTTAAAAGTCTTCAGAGTAAAAGTAATATAAGTCTGCGTGGGGAATAAAAAGATCAAACAAAGAGGGTCAGAAGCAAAATTATTTCTAGGGCAACATTGACTCTAGGGGGCAGGAGCTGCACTACCTAACCTCCTACGTGAAGATGTTGTCTCTAAAACTAACTAGCTTCTGTAATTCCTTCTAAAAGGGGATAAAACTAATACATACATAGGGGGCATCATTGACTCTACGGGGGGCATCACTAATTTTAGGAAGGAGTTGCCTTACCTGACTTCCTACGTGAAGATGGTGTCTCCCAACCTTAATTTCTGCAATCCCTCTTAATGTGTAAAATGTCAAATGATCAAAATAATTCCCATCTCTCATATATGAAATGAAGAAAGAACTTTTCTTGATTTGTTTAGTGTTAAGGTTAGAACCTGTTTCCTCATAATATCTCTTATACAGGAGCAAGAAAAGGGTTGGACCACACACACATTCGTTTGAGACTTGTTGTTGGGTTGAATAAAGTTCAAAAGTAATACTTGAAGTTGTGATTAGTGTACGCTTGAAATAAAGTCTTGGAGGAGACATAAGTTTTTAATTGTAATTGTCATATGTTAATCTTGTTTATGCATTTTGCTTGAAGACAAGCAAAGATTCAAGTATGAGGGAGTTTGATGAGTCAATTATTAGTGTTTTTTATATAATATTTAAGTTTATTTTATTTAGATTTAATATGTTTTTATTTCCTTTTAGAGCTATTTTACTTCAATTGCAAGTTATTTTATTTCAGGATCAAATATTCAAAAGATTGAGTCTTGGAGCAAAAGAAAGGAGAATTGGAGCTGATTCATGGTAAAAATATGAAGATCTTATACAAAAATATCTTGTGCAAAGAATTGGAAGATCTTTTGCCAAAATATAGCATAGGCGCGCCCCATATTGCCCTTTTGCTGTTTTTCCTTCTTTGACAAGCTGCTTATTTTAGTATTTCTGACCTAGAGCACATGTTTTCTTGTGCAACACTTTAGTGATTTAAATCTTGGGGCTCAAGTCAATGTTAGACTATAAAGAGAGCAGCCATCTAGTTTGTAAATCATCTTTTGTTCTTGGAAATAATAAGTGACAATTGTTTCTTTGAATAAAAGTTCACATTTATTTTATGTTCTTCTTCTTCTTCTTTTCTTCTATATCTACAATGAACGTGAGTGAGTAGACTCGTCTTGCCTTGGGATTGTTGGATGAGTCTAATGACCTAATCCTAATCAAACCAAGCCTCGAACCCTAAATTTATGTAAATATATTTTCTAATCTAATTTCACCGTTTTTATAATGAATTAACAAGTATCAAACTCATAAAGCGATAGCGAAGGGTTAGTGCTTGTTAATTCATCATCACAAATATCAAAGCGAAGCATCGAAAGAAGAAATTTTGATATTGGAACAAGTGAAATTAGACAAGGATTGCGAAACATGAGAATAGTCTAGCAAACCTTGAGACAAATAAAGTTTCGTTCTTCAATGATTCCAATAGCAATCAACCATGAGAATAGGCGTGGTTGCTAGAGGAACACACTCACTGAAACCGAAAGGAGATGTGATAGGCTTAAGAGAAACTTGTCTTTAGAAAGTGGGTCCAACATAAAGTTTTAGGTTTAGGGTTTGGATTGTGAAGGGTTTGTCACCAAGATGAACTAATAATCCCAAGGCGCTTTTATTATTATTATTTTAAACCATTAAAAATCCAAACTTTTTAATATCAAACTCTCATCTAATCATTATTTAAAGTTAATTGAATTCATAACTCGTAGTCGGAACAATACTCTTTTTACTAACCGTGCACTTGCAGATTTACCCCATCATATACCTTAATTTGTGTTGATTGAAGCTCAAAAAGTTAATGTTCCTTCTCCTTTTCTCGTTTGGAGGTAAGACTGAGTAGTAACTGTATCAATAAGCCAGTTGCATGAGAGAATTAACCAACTTGATACAAATTGGGGCCAATAAACAAGCTTTACTAAGTTATCATAATTGATGCATGAGTTGGCTATATATGATTATGTTATAGTGTGCATGCAATGTGAGGGTTTCATAGTTCGAGTTTATTTGAGATGTATGTTGGTGGCTTCAAATAGATTAGTTCGTTTGAGATGAGTGAATGCATGTGAATGTATCAATCTCTCCACCGTATTCAAATCATAAAGGGATATGGATTGAGAAGGGGATAAAGATTCCAAAATGTACACAGCACATATTGGTGAATATAACAACCCCACAGCAATTTCACATGGTGGATTGAAGACCAACAAGCCATGTATGTACAAGAACCTATAATCTAATCTGCAATTTCAGTTTTGTTTTGTCGTTTTGAAGTCTACTGTGCTGTAATTTTGAAGTCTAGTGTGTATGCTATTAAAATTGACTTTTAATTGATTATATGTAGAGTTGATTTTAATTAAGAGTGAATTAAATGCAAAGTGATTTACGTGTGAATTAAAATCATGTTAGAACAATGAATTTAGCACTCTAATCATGTAGGTGTTTAAAAGTGATTCACAAGTAGTAGTTCACTCAAATCATGTAGGTGTTTATGAGTTTAGAAATTTAATTTTCAATATTGTTTATAGTTTAGCATTGTATGTAACCTTTAAGGTAAAGTATACTATGAGACAAGTGAATATGGTTTGCTCACATCCTTAGACTTTGAGAACACTCCTTTTTGTATTGAGAACTCTTCGATTGCTAAGTTTTATTTGTCAAAAAAAAAACTATAATTGTGGGGCTCGGATACAACTTCAATAATTTTTAAGTTTAGCAAGAACACATACACTTATTCTACTAAATATGTAATATTATAGAATTACGTATGTCGATATAACTAGGAGGTAAAAAAGATCATAATTAAGGGTATTATAGAAAAGAAAAAAACACAAATATACTAAAAAAAAGTATCAAAAAAGTTGTTGGCAATAAATACATATTTTATGCATTGTTCAACCAACTGAGTTTAACTCATGGGGACAATAAATATACTTTTTAGTGATGCGTCTTATTTAACTAGAATTATTCAAAAAAGTTGTTGTTTTATATTTCAAGTAAGAGGGATAGATGAATAAATATTAAGGTTACATTTGGTCAAACTATTTTTACACATAAAAGTCACTTTAAAATTAAATTTATAAATAAGAATTTTGTAAATAGAGTTAAAGTTGTTTGACAATTGTTGCTCATTTAATTTAAAAATTACTTTCAAATTCAAAGTTGCATCGAAACCTTATTAAGAAACCTCTTATATCAACAATGTGTTCTTTATACATATGATCCTTTGTTTTGTTAGACCTCTTCTAAAATATGGTTTGGTCCTACTTCTACTTTTATGAGTATAGAAACTAAAATAAAGTCAGGTCAAACATACCCATCGTTATTGTATAAGCAGGTTTGGTAAAAGAAAATACTAAGATAAACTTTTATAAATTAAGTTCATAGGGCATTGCATTATATATACGAAGTTGGGATTCGAATTCCGAATTCCGGTTTCTCTACTTATTTGCCTTAGAAAAGTGGAATTCTATCCAATAGACTAAATGACAAAAGAAAAGTCAAATTTTAATATCAACATGAGAAGATAAGTTTGAATCATTTATTTTGATTCTTTGCCTTGTTGGTTGATACACAAAAGAAGCTTGTTGTTGTTAAATAAATGCATACGTCTTGTTGCTTTGATGTTGTTCGTTCCCCCTTTTTCCTTCTTATTCCCCCTACTTTGCAGGAAATGTGTTACAAATAGCATTTCAGTATAGCCTTGTTGTCCAACTTCTTCCAATATGGTCAGAAACCTTTCTTCGGGAATTTGAGTGTTGTCCAAGAAGAAAGACCCGAAAGCTTGAATAGTTTTTTCAATTCATTTAATTTATTGAAAAGAGTCTTCACAAGGAATGGGGTGTGATGTTTATACTGGTCTTAAGATTGGTTTTAATAACAATCTTAAGAGCAGACTAAACATCAACCTATTCATTGTGAACATGTTTTTCAATAAATTAAGTTGGTTGAACAAACTACTCCTGTTTTTGGTCTCTTTTATTGAAAAACACTCAAGTTCCTTAGGACAAGTTTATCACCATATGGTTGAAATACTATGTATTGTGTAAACTACCAGATTTAGATTCTGCATCTGAACTAATATGGATGAAGTAATTTCTTCTCTTATATAAGAATTAGACACAAAAATTTGCTAACATCAATGCATTTTTATGTTTGCTTCTCTTAATTTTTCTAACATCTTATTTCATCCATATGTTAAGAGTTTGCTATTAAGTATTTGGAAGCACAATCATTTCTTACATTATCTGCAGCACAATAAAACAAGCAAAAAATCAGTTAAAAACCAGGATAACCTCATAACAATAGCATGTTGTCATAATCTGTTACCATTCCTTTATTTTAGTCTCCTAGTAAGTTAATTACATGTTGACATATAGTTTTTGGTTGGATAGTATCCAAATTCCATCTCTCAATGCCATGTTTCTCAGACAGTTCAATATATGGTGAAATTATAGCATGATCCATAGGAAAGCAATTCAATGTCAAGATCAGCTAGAAAGTGTATGAATTACCTCTAGCTACCCTGGTTTCTCAGACGTTTCAGCACATCTTCTTCGCCAATGAGTTGTCTGACCAAACCTTTAAATCGACCAAAAATTCAGATTGAATAATGTTCACAGATATTCATAATTTCAAAATTTATCATGTGATTGATATAGTGATTAGTGATAATATACAAGCACTTATCGATGCTACATAACTCTTTACATAGGACATATGTAACATGAAATTCATTATTTAAATAACTTATTACCAATGGTATAATCGCGACAATCATTAACACCGATTCTCAAATCTGTTTCCCATTTTTTGTTGAATTCACTTGCTATTTCCACAGCATCTGCTTCTGCATATCCAACTAGCCAACATTTGCTTCGCGGCAATCTTTTTAACTTCCTCACAAGAACAGCTCCTAAGAATATGATCAAAGTCGAGAATTAGATAAAGAAAGTCGAGAAAATCCAATCAGAAAGTTCACAAGTTATAAATAAAGTCCAAATCTGACCTGGCACAGCTCTACCAGATAAAACTGCTAGTGCCACATATATATCTTCAGGATCTTTTGGTTGAAAATCAAAAACTAGAACCTGAAAGTAAATATTAGCAATAAAATATAAGACGTTCTCTACGTCTCGAGGCCTGCTCCGGCCTGAATAGCCTTCGGACTCAACTCGGCTAAACTTTTTTTCTCGATAAAAAAAAAAGAGCAATAAAATGTGAGGAAGGAATAGGATAGAAACCTTTGAAGGTGAGGAAGGTTTGATGATGACCATGAAATGCTGCAAATCCCAAATATTAAGGGAGTAAGCAGCAGACATAAGCAATTGTGGTGGTCCCTTTGAAGCCCTTAGAGGCATTGCTGCCACATACACTTCCTCTCTGCCTCTTACCATTCTTGTCTTTGATACAAGTGATTCCATTTCAATGTCACTCAACAAACAAACTATATTTATCCAATCCTGCTTTTGTAAGAGAAACTAATGGTTCACATTTATTCAATATACATGCAACTTAATTTTGGTCCCACTTGCTTTACATTTTATTTTGACTTTACACTTTTTTTTCTCTCAATACTTTTCTCGTATTTCACTTGTATCTTCTTTTATATATCGAATTAAGCGTATCAATTTATTTCATTTTAAAGTTATTACCAAGGAATATTATTGGTGTTCTTATTATTAGTGATATTGTCCACCCTTTCAACAACGGAATTGAAAATATATATTTATATATTGAAGCATTTTAGATATATTTGATTGAATGGAGCTAAACGAGTGGAACATATTAAATGTTAACTTAGGTTAGTCGAAGTGATAAAGGTTTGGTAAATGGGTATGGATTTGAATGCTGATTATCGTTAACAAAAACACCAAGTCTATGCAATTTTGATCCCAACTTTCACAAACTTGTCATTTTAGCCCTAGTATTTAAAAATTGCACTTGTGACACTCCCATTGATTTTGACCAAGTCAACGTCAATGTTGAGAGTCAAAATCCATGATTTGTATAAATTGAGGGGTCAAAATTGCGGGTTTGTGTAAATTGGATGGTCAAAAGTGTAGTTTAAGTTATTGATAAAATACATATGTGACATTTGAGTCATTAAATTTGATGTTCATCTATGCGTTGACTTGGTCAAAATCAAGAGGATATCATAGGTAAAATGTGTATTTGCTATGACAGCAGATATGTTAGAATCACAATGATCCAACCATGATTTTGTAGAAGCTTCAAAGTGTAGCTTTTGGAAAATCACAGTGGGTCGTCGTGATCTTGACATATACACCGTAATACCAAATTTAAATAAAGTTAAGGGGTCAAAAGTAGGTTTAAAGAAAAAAAAACTAATTGATTAAAACTTAAGAGGGACTTATATATTTCTCGTGATCTTGATTAAAAGTACGTTTATCATGTGATACTTTACACACTTTTTTTTACCAAAGAGATTTTATGTAAACGTGACTAAGGGACATTACTCAAAGAAAGATATTATAACAAATCTTACATATTTATTATAACAAACAAACAAAAGCCAAAATGCATAATCATACAAAGGAACATATTACTGAAAAGGTTACATTAGGTAAATTCAAATGGGTCATCACATCGCCCATGCATTTAGCTACTAGTAGTAAGTACTATAGCTATTTTATTACACCACTAAAAAGTAACAAGAAAAAGACATTCAACAACAAGACATAATGAAACTTAACTTAAAAGTGATTAAAGTAATTAACCACTCTCTCTAATTAAACACTTCCATAAACTTCACACATTTTCCCCTTATTCACTCTTCTCAATTGGAGCCTCTTTTTCATTCTTCTCAGTCTCACCATGTGCCTCATTGTTGGTGATCACTTCCTCCTCTTTCTTTTCATCTAAGGCTTCTTCTTTCTCAACCTTCTCCTCACTTTTCTCTTCTGAGGCTTCTTCCGTCTTAACATTGTCCTTAGTTTCAGGCTCAGCTACCACATTTTCATCCTTAACAACATTTTCTGTCTCAGATTCTACAGCTGGTTTTTCATGAACAACATCAACAACAGAATCATCGTTTTCTTTGGTTTCCTCGACATTAACAGAATCACCGTTTTCTTTTGTTTCCTCGACAGGTTCCTTTATCTCGGTTTGTTCTTCCTTCTTTGTTTCCTCTTCTGTATCTTTCACAGTCACAGCAACTTCTTCTACCACCTCTTTAGCCTCAGCTATAACCACTGGTTTTGCTTCTTCAGCTGAAGATTCTTCTTTGGTTTCTGATGCTGCTAGTGTGATTGGACTCTCAACGATTTCTTCGGTGGTTTTTGCATCAGATTTCAATGATAACTGAGCCGTGTCGTCGGAGAGTGCAGTCTGTGCTGATACAACCTGCAAAATCATATTCAGATCAAAATTCAAATGTTGTTTATTAGACAAGGCTGACTAAAACGAAGTGATTAATGAACTTAAGTTAAACGCATTGTTTAGTAGAACCTGAGTTCGAATCCTATCTAAAACAATTTTTGTTCAAAATTTACTTACCTCCTAATCGATTTTTAGTGATTACAAGATAATTTTTCCTTATGAACGGAAGGGTTGCGACTAAACATAAAAGACTCAAAATTGATGTTTCTTTCAATACTTTGACTAATATGACACATGGAAAATGTGCATGATTAATTCATGTGACTTTCTCTAATGTGGTAACCAATTATAATTATAATTATAATTAGAATTTCCATTTTTAAGTTCTTCAAATTTTTTATAATGTTTCTTTCATACCTTCTTGAGTAAATAGGAAGGCAGATCAATTTTATTAGACCCATCTAATGCATTTCTTTCTTTCAAAAAGAAAATCTAATGCATTAAAAAAAGGTCATCAATATTTTAATGTCTCTGGTTACATCGTGACACGATTTGAACCATATGTTTTACATTTGACTGCGATTCTATGCAATATGAATCACAATGTGATTGCGACCGTGATTAAAACATGTCATGTGGGAGCAATGCAGGGTAATGAAATGAATACTTTGATAAATCAATGTTTAAAATCAAATGGAAAACAAATAAAAGAAAATTATGATGAAAAACCAAGTACTTGAAATTGATAGAGTTACCTCAACAGTGGCCATAATTGGAATACAAAGAAAATGCTTAAAGAACAAAGTTAAGATTGCTATAGGAAACTATATTTTAATTTTGATGAAAAATAATGGAATTGAGAATGGTTTATATAGAGGTTTGAGGGCACAAGTTGATGAAAGAAATGAGGTGGGGGCAGTTCAAGAATCTTGGGATTTGACACCCCATTCACTGAATGCTAGTAAGCATGTTTGGCAATAATGGTGGCAAAAGCTTAGAGATGAGGTAACAATGTTATTAAATAATGCTTATTTTGGATCACTCTATTGGGAGAATGAATTATGGAGCATGATTTTTCATCGATGCCATCATATTCTTTTGGTTCTATGACTATGTGCTTTGTGCAGTCGTATGTAAGGGGAAACCACCAAATTAACAATTATTTTTAATTTTTAATCATGATTAAATAGCATAAAGTAAAATCATTAATTTAAGTAAAACTTTTTTTTAGGAGTGACTAATTTAAGTAAAACTATTTTTTATGCAATTTAAGTAAAACTTATTTACAAATTTTTCAGACAAAAAAATTTATTTACAGATACATCTAATTACATGTAAATATTTGTGTTCTTTCAAATAAAAAAAGTAAATATTTGTGTAAATTATTTATAAACCGATATAATAAAGTGGCGTTATGTAAAAATAAAATAAAAATCAGGGCATAACAATTAAAATATGTGTAAAAAACAATTAAGATATTAAATGATTAATAGTTAGTTTGCACTAAATGTCTACCCAGATTAACAGGACTTGTGGACTCATGAAAGCACTATTTTTTTAGCGTAAATCGGGTGTATCCTCCACGCGCAATTTGTGGAGACTAATCCATCAAATTTTACATGACCCAAATGAACAATAATTTTTTTTAGAAGTTTTAACTTTGTTGTATGCTTAAAGTTGCATTCGAACTCAGGCCACATCATTGGTGAAGCTTCATCAGTTTTTTTTAGGGTCCAAAGAGTTGAGTGTGTTTGGCATTCTTCAATATTTGAACCATTGTTTTAAAAAAACCAATAGGATATCAAACCAGCGAGATCTTTAGATAATCATTCAATCGTCTTAAATCGCTTGAACCAAAATAAAATTGTAGCTGAATCATCAAAATAATTTAACCGTAGTAAAGACTCGTCCAAAGTTATACCGATTGAATTGTCCTATACTTTTTTTTCAAATCAAAATTCTCTTATATTTTCATTATATATCAATAATTAATTACACTTGAATAGAAGGAAAATGAACAATAAACTGTGTTTGCTAAGCCTCTTAAGATAGCAAAATCAATTCTCGTAAAGAAACATTCATGAATCTTGGAGTCATGACATTGTTGTGCGTGACCCTTTGGATTCTATGTAGAAGTGCCAAAAGCAAATGGTATAAAAATATGTTGATTGTCAGAACATGTTTTCTCATGTTTGACAATTTTGTTTGACGCAACTTTTAGGACTGTCTGTTCTACCGTAAAAACCCAACCTCTAATTTCACGAGTGATGAAACCTCAATCAAGTCCCCACATGTATGTTTTCCTACTATATGAATTTTTAAATAAGATCTGAAATTTGAACCCTCGGACGCTATGTTATTTTTGCGAAGCAAATATCATGAAAATGCAAAAAGATCTCGTAGTAATTAGTATACAAGGATTGATCCAAGGTCTTGAGAATTGTAAAAACTTGCTTAACCACTCAATCTTAGATAGTAACACTTATCGCATCAATGGTAAAATTTATGGGTGTACTTCAAGATTAAACTTCTCGAAGACATTAACATATTGATCATTCTGGAATTTTATTTATCTTATATTTTGAACAAACTAGGCGCAACCAACTTAGACTAGGTACTGATTATACATTTTTTCTACCTTATTATCATTTCATCTTTTAGACTTATGGTATAGTTTTTTTCTGTGACAGGTTTATGAACTATAGTTTGGGTCTAAATGGTTGAATTTTTAATAACATCATATTTACTGTTAGCAAAAAAATAAACATATTTACTAATTAATTGTAGGTTTATTTTTTACCGTTGGTGTCAAATCATATACTAGGTGGCATATGATCGTCCATCTAATTCTAAACTGTATTGGCTATGGTCGGCTGGTGGGCCAATGGACCACTATGACGGGCCCTACCCTACAAGGAGATAACAACGTACACCGTACCTATATCCAATGAATATGTGACACGTGGAAACCACATCACCGACTATGTTGTCGTTTTGTAGGTGGCTGTCCTTTCTTTGTTTTCTGACTTTGATTTGGATGTGATAAGTGAAACTATATGATCACAAAATAAAAATTGGTGAATCATGTCCAGATTGATATGGGGGGTGTGTTTACTATTCTCTACTGGTAAATAACTAAATAAGTGTTGAATAATTTCAAATGACTCTTTTGCCTAATAATAGAATGATGAATCCTAAGAATAAGAATAGTTAAATTGTTATGAATTATGCTCTTCTCCCAACACTTTTTGCTCGAGTCCAACTGATTTATCCAACATACCCCTCGTTAGTTAATTCACGCAGCGTGACTTAACTAACGCACCTTATAAGTTATGTGTGACTTAAGTCACGCACCACTGGCTTGGGCGCGAGTTAACTCACGCACGTTGGCCGGTGGTCTAAGCTCATGAACAAACGTATTTTGGACGGTGGTCAGGTTTTTACCCTTCAATTCACACGTTTTTTTTTTTACTACATTTATGGTGGTTATAACCTACACTACCATTCCCACCTATAAATAGCCTTTCATACTTCTCTATTTCCTCACACCATATCACTTTCTCTCCCTCTATTTCTCTTCTTTCATTTTTTTTCGATAGTCTCTTTGGGGAAAAAAGTGATCAGACTTCTTCGGGGCAAAATAGTGAGTAGCCGACTTAGGGAAGTGATCAACCCTTGGGATAAAATTAAGTTCGCTTCTTTTTAACCCAAAAGCTTTTTACCGTGGGTAAAAAGAATCTTGGGGTATAAAAAGAACTAGATTTAAATTTAGCCCAAGGGTTGATGATGTATTTTCCCCAAGAAGACTACTCACTATTTTGCCCCAAGAAGGCTGGTCACTTTTTACCCCAATAGGGTAAAAAGAACTTTTTGTTCTTTTTACCCCAAGAGGGTAAAAAGAAAATAAGTAGATTATTTAGTGAATTCGAATAAATGTATCAATGTATCAATTATTGTATGAATTCTATTAATAAAATGAGATGTTGTTATATGTATTAATTTTGTTTATTTTTACAATTGTGATTTTTATTATTAGCTAGAAATAGAAACACACCCGTCATTAAATTTGGTTCAATATTTATAATATTCATGTTTTTATTTTGAAAACTTGGTAGATGTTGTAGATAATGGAAAGAAATAGGAGAAACGTGAACCATCTTAGAACACTCTAAATTAAATCATGTTGAGTTGAGGTGTGTGTGTGTTAGCTTCATAGATATTGGAGAAATCGGGGACTATTATCTTATAATGGACTTGTACAATAAAATTGATTTTACTTCCTTGCATGTAATACCTTATAGTGACTTGCTCAAATTTACTTGAAGTTATATCACATGTTGCTTGAATTTTAATGTTTGGATAATGTTGATATTATGAAGCTTATATAGGGCGTCTATGTTTATCATGTCTTACATGTATCCATACGTGATTTATAGTAAAAATTATTGTCTTAAATGTCTAGAATCAAATTAACTTAGTTATTGTTAACAAGGACGTTGTTCCTATAATCCATTCTTAATTTTATATATGTAAGTTGAAATTGATAGATGATTTATGTTCGGAGTCTTATAACATAATAAAAAGAGGAATGTTAGCAACACTCATTTTTTAACACTCTCTTTAACATTCATTCTTTTATTGGATAAAATCAATATATGTCTCACCACTTTGTGTGAGTTCAATTTTTAAAGTGTAGACCCACAATGATTTAAACCAATAAAAAAGTAAATATTAGAGAAAGTGTCCAAAAGAGAGTATTGCTAGCATTACTCTAGTAAAAATTTCATTTGTTCACTACGCATTTGCTTAAAAATGTCTACATCATTATGTTTTCTTTACTCTGCATGTTGTTTTGATGTATTCGGTTTTCATGAATGAAAGCCTAGGAAATGATTATAAGATTCTAAAAATTGTGTTTTCCATGATTGAAATGTATTGTTGATGCTTGATATATGCGATATTCAATTTTTATACAACTTCATGAAAGGCTTGAGTTTTGATATATAGTTTGAGAAATTTTACTTCATTGTAAAATGTCAGTACTTTTTTTGAATCCATCGTGTGTTGAAAACGTGACCAGTGGCGTTGTTAGGACCCTAGATCAGGGGGTTCAAACTTTTAAACCTTAATATATATATATATATATATACGTGTGTCTAAAAATTATATGGGTTTGTCTAACAAGGTAACTAAAAGTAGTATCTTTTCATTGAAAACCAACAATTATTGATTAAAAGTTAAAAAACACAAGTTTCAAGTCAAAGTTACTACTTTAAACTTCTTAACATGTGCAAATTTGCACATGATAGAAAAACCCAAATTATATTATATTCTATTTAAATGGTATTGAAAAAAGTATATACATATTCTACAATTTTCGTTTACATAGGGACGAGTCTATGCCCTGAGCAATGAGTGGAAACTTTTTAACTTTAATTAATAATTATAACCTTTGATTCTTATTATAAGAAATTTTTTTTTTAGACTTTTTTAGTACTTCTTTTTAAAACCCAATATTATTGCAAGCACCTTATAACCTCTCAAGAGAAAGCCGGTGCGAAAAAATAGATATCTCCAACGCTAAGTTATTAGCTTGTTAGTACTATTTATAAGAAAATGTCACAATTTTTTAATTTATAGGTATTAATTATAACACTTTTCCAACTCTCATTTATTTATTTTTAATATTAGTGAGTGTATTTAATGCTTTACGATTTTTTTTACAATATATTTATAAACATATTTAAAGACCAAAGTGAGTACATAATAATATTCTTACATCTATTTAATAAATATAATATAATATTATATCTTTAGCAAAGTATAATATAGAGAAAGTCTAATATAGTCACAACCTTAAATCAAAAAGATTTAGACACACTCACATAAGATGAAAAAACTAAAACAAAAATAAATCAATCACATAAATTAATATCATTTCATTTTATTCTCATTCAAATTTTTTTATGTTTTGTGAGTGTGCCCAAATCATTTTGATTTGGGATTGTGTCCATCTAAGATTTTCTCGTATAATATAATACTATACTATATTGGTAGTAACTAACTAAATTAGACACGAACGAAAAAACTTATTTGAAAGGCTATTGGTGGGTATGTGTGTGTGTGTGTGAAAGCAGACACAACACTGACTATTGGATTTTGAAATTAAGCAGGTGCAACACTTATTTTTCAGGGGGTTCATAGTGCATAAAATATGAAAAAATTAGTGTGGATTTTGAAATTTGAGGGGATGCAGCTGCATCTCCTGGCACCAACGTGCCTCCGCCAATGAACGTGATTATTCTCTTTTTCAAAGACACCATTTCAACTTCCGAAAATTTATGACAACATGACATAAATTGACATTTTTTTCCACAAATTAGCAATCATGAATCATATGCAATCTATCTAAATTCTTCTAAAAAAAATAGTGTGATCATCTCCAAAGAAAAATGGTGAGATAGTTGTATGAAAGTTGTTGTTCTCACTAGTTTCCTAAAAACACGTGAAAATGATCAAAAAACTCAACAATAGTTAACTACTGTTAGAGTTTTTTTGGTTATTTCCATGTGTTTCTAAGAAACAATGCAGGTCAAAACAACAATTTTCTGGTTGTATTGGTAGATATCCCTTAAGTAATTTGGGTCGAAAGCCCATAATCAATCACACGTTATTTTACTTGGAATTTTGCTCTTCTCTCTTTTAAAATTAACCATTCCCACCCCAAACTTCTAAAATTAACCCTTGCACAAGTTTACTTCCGCTTGATATCCAACGTGAGTTAACTTGCGCTGGTACCCAGCAAAAAGTATGTCTGCAAGAGTGGTATCATCATAGTTTGCTCCGGTGAAAAATATATATATTTGTTCTTCTCCAACTCTGGATACGCAAGTTAATTCACGTTGGGTACCGAGCGAAAGTTAACTTGCGCTACAGTTAATTTTGGAAGTTTGGGGTGGGATTGAGCAACTTTGAAAGGGAGAAGAGTAATATTCTTGTACTTGGGATTGATGGTTTCATTTGGGCCATAATAACAAGTAATTTGGGCTATAATGTACACTAGTGTTTATTGTTTGTATTTGAGAATTGCTATTCTCCTATATGTTTTTGCTCATTCCCATTCAACGTGAGTTAACTCACGTTGAAAAATACACCTGCATGAGTTAACTTGCGTTGAAAATGCACCTACGTGAGTTAACTTACGCTCGGCTATTTTGACGGAAACGAGCAAAAACAGATAAGAGATGAGCAATTACCTTTGTTTTTTTTTTTTCTGTTTTTTTTCTTCTTCTTCCAGTTATATCATATGTGTTTAGTTTTCAGTCTTCTTTGGTGGTTAGTCTTATGTACTTATTATGTGGTTGTTGTTGTATGGCTTTTCTTGATTGAATATGATGCTGCCTTTTTCAGTTTTAGGTGTTTTGGTGTTAGGGACTTTGAAGCTTTCATGCCTGTGTGGTCCAGAGTGTTGTATTTAGTTGAATTTGCAATAATCTTGTACTTTGCCCCGACAATGGATAGTTGTCTACACCTGTATTATCCGTGGCATTTTAGCCTTGTTGAATGAATGAATTTCAATCTTGTAACAGAAAGAAAAATGGAAAAATCAATTTGTTGGGAAATATAACTAAATGCTCTAAAAACAATAGTTTCTACATGAAATATAGGTTTAGTTAAAAAAAGTAAAAATATTGAAATTTAATTTGTATTGGAGATAATAAATCTTGAACTTTCAATAGTTAACTAAAATATTTTTGAAAGAAATAGTTAACTTAAGTTGAATAATCATTTTCTAAGATAAAATTTAACAAGTATTATAAACACATTCTTTAACATTTCGAAGAAAAAAAAAATCATAGCAAATTGAATAGTAAATTTTACATGAAATACAAATAGGGTTTTTACGGTTTTTACCCTGCAAGCTACATGAACTTGTTCAGTAAGTTATTCTCTCACATGTGCATAAGCTGTCCTCTTGAACTTAACTTAGTTGGTATGGACAATGTATAATATATGTAAGGTCGGGGTTCAAACCCCGACAAAAAAGAATATGCGCATAAGCTGAAACTCATGCAATATGCTTATGATGTATGCACATGTGAATGTAAATCCTTAATTATTATAGCTTGCCTAAACAGTTATATTTGATAGCTTTTTCGCTTTTTTCTTCTTTCTTTAATTTCCAACTTCTTGAGAATTCTTTCTTTCCAACTTCTTGAGGAATTATGAGCTGGCACCATGAAGGTTAATATCATATTCATATCATACATCATACATTACATCAATATGCAATTACCATATACGAAAGGACGCGTAAAATATTGGAAGACCCACTAAATCCAACGACTATAGAATCAGTTTGATAAAGCTATTCTAGCTACAAGTCACATTGATAACAATCTCTCATCTATATTTCTACAATTACTCATACTACACTTCAATACTTCCTTTTGCATCCTCTTCAATATAATATATTCATTTTCACATCTACATCTTTGAATATTGCATTACTTTTGCTTTAATTTCACGAACAAAATTTAAGAGTAAACTTTGTCCAATGGGTGATGAGTTTGAATCCCTTAACTACTTCCTTTCTTTATTAGTACATTTTTTTTATGTTGTCACGTGCTTTGGAATATTTAGAAGGACTTGTTTAACGATTTTCATGTGCATTAATTTGTTGGATTAAGCCATTGACACTACCTCCTCACCTAGTCATACAACCAGACAAAAACTATTACACCGTTTGTTAAAGTTAATTAATGTTGTAATTAATGTAAAGAGCTCATTTGATTTGATCACTGATCTATAATTTATCTAACCATTTTTTCTTGATTTGACCACTGGTCCCAATAAACTTCACATGTTTAGTTGTTTACTACAACTAGTAGTCTCTTACTATGAACACTTTGAGATGATTTTACACATACACTACTAGTGTATTAAATTTGTCCATTTCATATATTAATGTCTTAGTTGTATAGTTGAACAATGACACCATAACTAGGGATGTTTTTTTTGGTAGTAATATATCTAGTACTTTAGAAAATAGTTTTGATAGCCAATTATTTTTTATCTAACTAGACATTTATATAGAAACATTATAAGTAATATTGTACTACACTTTCTATTATAACCAAGCAGGGTTATTAGAGAAACTTGGTAGGTGTTGATAGTGCCATAAGTTTACTTCTATATATGAAGCTGAAAGGCGAAGGAAAAACTTAATTTCCCTTTTATTATTATTTTTTTCACGAAAAATACCTTTAATTTTTTTGTGAAACAAACGGTTACAATTTCAATTGCTATCAATTTAAATGGAAGAAAGGAAAGAGTAAAAAATTTGGTGGAAAAAATGGATATGTGGAAGGTAGTGATTTTTATAATATGACCACCAAAGGAAGTGATTTGAATATGATTTACATATGTAAAATAAAAGTGGAAAATAGTAACCATTGAAGTTGGGGTCTTGATAGAATGACCAGACTCTTATAACATGGTGAATCTATATATTTAAATCTTAATCGAAAAATATCTACATTTCGTATCCAACATATTTTAAATGAAATTACCCTCCCCAAAGAACTTATGGAAAAATAAAAATTAAAGAGATTGACATGTGGTTCCGGCTTTGACTTTTGACCGTGCCAAAAAACAGTGTTTGACTATATATGATAGCTAATTCTCAAATTTGAATCAAACATGAAAGGGTTATAGTATATATTTTTTTTTTTTGAAGGAATGAAAGGAGTATATATGTTGATCATCTTACAATTGAAATTTATCGAATTTGACAAAATCAAAAGTATAAAAATGGGGCCCAATAAATTTTTGTAAAATGATAATGAACATAACTCTTTATTCTTTCAAAAAAAAAAAATAAATAATGAAAATAACCGAACATCAGAACATCTGAATAAGTATGAGAACACAAATTAATCTTTGATTAAAAGTCTTAAGATACCGATTTTTTATTGGTTTTTTTGGGAAACTTCTACGGTACACCTGTAAATTAAGGTGTACTGATACTCTTACTTTAAAAATCTATATAATAACTATTATTTTTATGAAATAAAGAGCTATTTGTTGATGTTTATATTTTAGAAAATATCATTTCATAAAAAAAAACATCATTTCATTGTTTATAAAAATCATACTAATTTTTTTTTACATTTTATTGTAAAAAATAATCAAAATTCTCTATTATGAGTACTAAAAATTCAAAAAAATTAAATTTTATTCTGTCAACATTTTTGGTAAATAAGATTTAATTATTATAATTATAGAGGATAGAAAACAATTTTTCTCTTAAAAAAATAACACATTTAACTATTAATTTAATGATTTGGCGTACCAATACACTCAAATTTTTGGGTGTGCCATATAATTTGCCTTTTTTAGGAGAAGGCCTTGCATGATAACAAGGGTTGAGCACCATATTTAGGCACACCCATACATATAAGCAAAAAATAAAAAGTAAAATAAGAAGAAAGTAAATAATATATATTTTTAAAATTATTAAATGATATAGAATTTTATTTTGTTTTGACAAAAAATGATATAGAATTTTATGTTTGTATGTGTTCAATTTTATATGTGTGCACTCAAATAATTTTTTCTTTGGGTTGTTTCTAACTAAATGTTTATATTTTTTTAGATAGATTGGATATTGAATAAATGAATCATATTTATAATATTGTAGATTTACGGTTGATTCAAGAGTTGGTCAAATCATTTGATCAAATGAAATGCAATTATCACTTTACCATTTTCTCTAACTCAACTGATAAAAATGTCGAAATTGTTAAGCTGAACGTCATGACCAGGATTCAAACCCCGGTACCTCCACCGTGTATGTAAGTTTGTCATCTCGTCTATCTATCCAAAAAAAATGACGATGTGAGATTATGAAATTAGGGGATTTTCACTTTCAACCCTCTATTGGCTAATTACTCTATCCTATTTTTTGAAACAATTGTTGTTTTGATAAGTCACCACTTGAAAATTACACACACATAAGGAAGATTTCAGGTTTCAACTAGGATAAAGAGGTGGACATAACTAGAGCGTGTATAGGGTATCTATTTTTTTTTTAGAAATGATATTTGAACATTCATTTTTTAACAACTTTTTTGACAATTCTCTCTCTCTCATACTCTTATTGTACTTTTATTTCTGCTCTTCCTTTCTCTCTCTATTGTTATTGTTCAATAAAAAGAGAGGAAAAAAATTGTCACTAAAAGTTGTTGGAAATTGGTTGTCAAAATATCATTCCTCATCTTTTTTGCATAGATAAAATGGTAAAGATCCTTGAAATTCTTACACTGCAAAGTCTCGAGTTCAAACGTAGGTAAAGGCGTCGAATCTAATAATTTTGGTTTTGCCACTGAAGCTGTGTAGGGTGCCTATTTTACCACCTTCAACATACAATATTAATTTATGAGTAAAATTGGAAAAGAAAAAAAAAATTATAGATTGGGAAATCTATATAATTCATAAAGTAAGCTGATGAGTTTCAATTATTTGAAAAGTGAAATTAAAAAAATATGCAATCATTTTATTATTATTATTATTATTATTAATTAGTAGTAGTAGTATTATCAAATTTTAATATTGTTATAAATTGTCTTAATTCATGCGAGTTAATCAACATATTCCTATATATAGAGAATGATGTACTATTTTTATAAGTAAGTAAATTTCAACGAACAAAAAAAACTTTAAAAGATTTTGTTGGTTGAACTAGCTGGTTGTTATTTGTTCACTCTTCTTATACGAAATTATAAAATATTAATTGATTAAACCAGAAGAAAGAAGGTATTATTATATCAATACAACAATTTTGATTATGATACTTATATAAAAGTTGGTTGTATGTCATAATTCTATGTCAATTTAATATTGATGATTTAAAGAGGTAGTATAATTTAAATTAGATAAAAAAATAATCAACATAGTGTAATACAAGTGATAGATATTTGAGTCTCTTAACCATTTGATTCAGGATTCAATTTAAGATTTGATTCTTAGTCGATGTGTATGACAAAAAAATTATCGAAAGAGATCAACCCTTAAATAGACAAAACGTACGGAAAAACATTTGTTGGAAGAGATTAACCTTTTATTCTTCTTGGTTCATTTTTTTTCCTAGGTGTTGGGTGAATGTTTGTATGACTGTAGTGTATACAAATAATTTTTGAAATAATCATCGAGAAGTGGGGAATAGTGAGAAAGGAAAATGCCAACAAAATAAGTGTCGGCGGTGGTTGGTGTTGTGTTGAGTGAGGAAGCATAGTGATCATGTTGATTTCATAATGTTATGTGAAAATTGAAAAGTAGTGTAAAGGGCCAAGAACACGAAACTACGGTGAATGAGGATGTAGTTGTTGTTTTGTGGGCATAATAGTAAATGATTCTTCAACAGTTGGCACGGGAGTGTTGTGGGGTAAAGCATGGAGCAATACCAATATGGCGGTGGGGCTACCTCTTTGAGCACCGGATATTTGTGTAACTTTTGTGTCCCTCCTAGTCACTCTGTATACATCATTTTTATACATTCTTATACACCTTTGTATTACCAATAAGGTTCTTTTTGAGAAAAAGTTCCAATAAGGTTATTTATTGTAAAATTTATAGCACAAATTGCAATCGACCCTTCGATAAAAAACGAGAGGTTGAGACTAAACTATGTGAAAACTAGCCAAACAAAAATTTGAACAATTGGATAACTTTTTTACGATCGCGATTGACCACTGCGTAGAGCGATTTAGGTCTGCACTTACCGTCGTCTAATAAAAATCATTGCATCGTTGTGTTGTAAATTTTTTTACGCGGACGATCTCTATATATGAATTAAACTTTTTTTTAATCATTTACCTACTAAATTTACAAGTTTTCAAAATCTCCAAAATCACCGGATAGTAAAGGTAGCGGCCGGTATATTTCCTATACTTCTATCTTATTCCCGTGGATCATACACCTCACCTTCCTTTTCCATTAGACATCATACGAATCATAGGATTACTATGGTCCACTCCATTGAAGAGTATTGCATAAATCATTATTTCTTGAGGGATTATGCTAGCCTTAGGCCTTAAGGTACAATAATTAAATACATTTACATGGGACATCTTGGTCATCACACAAGATTTACAAAAAAAATACGAGAATCATGTAATTTTGATAACGGAGACAAGTAAAGAAGATATTAAAAATGCTATTGTGTCCCATAAGCATCATGCATTAATATAATATATCAATTTTTAAAAAAAATAAATATATTAACTATATTTTTGCTAAATTGATTAATTAACCTCAATGACAAGATTTTTCCAAAACAAATCAATTGCAAGATCATATGTGAATAAAGAGTTATGTGAGATTGTCTTTTTTACAATATTTTCATCATCAAAGGTCAAGACTACAAGTGTCCAAATTGTTGGAGCAAGGCTAATTTTTCCTAGATAAAAATGAAGAAACAAACTTTGAATGCAAACAAGATCATATGTGGGTTTAAGGGATCATAAATTGGA